>Ga0307989_1000658_pt1 | contig 21264 bp, 19 predicted proteins | sample EllFjometagen185_FD_203164 | JGI IMG/M metagenome (GOLD analysis project Ga0307989, IMG submission 203164) | Marine microbial communities from Ellis Fjord, Antarctic Ocean - #185 | ecosystem: Environmental > Aquatic > Marine > Unclassified | place: Southern Ocean | collected 2014-10-08
CCTCTTAGGTGTGCTTGGACTGGCAGCAATGCTTAAACATCCTTTAACGGTATCACCCGAAGCCAGAGGAAGTATGATTATGTTGGTTTTAATGGTGATACTGGTCGTTTATTTTATGCGTTCAAATTGGAAAATATCACGCCTCCAGGGAGCATCTCTCGTATTAATTAATCTGGTTCGCTGGGTTTTTGATTTTATGGGTAAGGCTGGATAACGTTTTCTCTTGCAAACTCAAAAAAAATCAAAAGTTTAAAATGCCCTTCTCACTTGAAAATCAGTTAAAGGATAAACGCTTGGAGAAAAAACCATTCATTAAGCGTTTTCCCGTCCTCATCCCCTTATTCGTCTTTATTCTTATTCTCATCGGATACTCGTTACTAAACAAAACAAACTCAACCCCTCTAATTGGTGTTATTCCAATTAATGGAGTCATTCTGGAATCTGAATCTGTCATTAAAAAAATCAGGCTTCTGGAAGCAAATCCCCTGGTACAGGGAATCATCATCAGGATCAACTCTCCCGGAGGCGCTGTTTCTCCTTCACAGGAAATACTTACCGAGCTTATTCGACTCAAAAAAAATAAAAAAGTTTATGCTTCAATTTCTTCGATTGCGGCTTCAGGCGGCTATTATATCGCAATAGGAGCGGAAAAAATTTATGCGAATCCAGGTTCATTAACCGGCAGTATTGGCGTTATTATGCAAACGCTCAATGTTGAAAAGTTAATGAATAAACTTGGTGTTCGCATGGAAACAATAAAATCAGGTAAAAACAAAGACATAGGATCTGCTTATAGAAAGATGACTGATAAGGAACGGGATTTGCTTCAAACAGTCATATCGGATACTCACGAGCAGTTTGTTGAGGCAATTTCAACCCACCGAAAAATAGCCCGGAAAAAAATACGACGAATTGCAGACGGGAGAATTTTTACCGGTCAACTGGCACTTCAGCATAATCTTATCGATGGCTTAGCCAGCTTCAGACAAACAGTTGATCAGATGAAAGTCGATTTGGATATCCAGGAGCCAATTAAACTATTTTATCCACCAGACAAAAAAGAGACCTTGCTTTCAATCTTAGAACTGGAAAGCCTGTTTCAACTGAAGGAGACGTTCATCTATTCCGGTCTTTTTTATTTGAGTGATCTATTTAAAAACTGATTGATTTAAAATAATTTTTTTTATATGACCGATACACCATATCCAAGTCTAAATGTTCAGTTTCTTGGGTGTTCTAAAGATCCAATGGAAATATTGTTTTCTGCTTATAAGATCAATAATTCTGATGATAACCCATTAAATACCTGGAAGAATATACGCCGTGGTACGATTTCAAAAGAACAAATCAAACAGACAATAGAACAAACTAAGCATAAATTACCAACGACTGCTCATCGGCAGGTTCAGTTCGTTTTTCTAATTGAAAACATTAGTACGCTAAGCTTGAATCATCTCGAACTTTTTAACAAAGGATTAAATAGAGCGTCACTAGTAGATCTGGAAAACAGGACTCAAAGAAAAACTCCCACCTGGGTTATCCCACCCGAGTTAAAAAAACAGCCTGAAATCTTTTCACACTTGCAGAAAATCCATTCAGAGCTAGCTTTGCTGACAGAACAGTGTCAAAAAAATGATATATCTGATCTCAATATGCACTATCTATTACCTTCGGGGACTGCAAACACTGAACAGTTATCCATCGGGTTTACCGAAATGCAGTTGTTTCTTGATGAACAGATGTGTGAAGAAGCGGAATGGGAAATTCATGATTTAAGTTGGCAGATCTATCAGATTATGAAAAAAGAATTTCCAACATTGGCAGACAGATTAGGTCCTAAATGCTGGGAAAACAGGCATTTGTTCTGTGACAAGGCCTATGAGAGCTACCAAAATTGCAAATGGAGTCAATGTCGATCTCACAAAGCTGATTTAAGCGGTTTATGGGGGAAGTTGAAGCATCGTTCTGCATAAATAATTCAACTTGGCACGTTTTTTGTATTATAAAACCTGACATTATCAAGCCATAAAAATCGCTAAAAATGGAGGTTTTATGTTAGATCATACAATTAGAAGAATTTCAAAAGAACTTGAAAACTTAACAAAAAAGAATATTTCAATCGAAAGATCTTTAGATCTGTTAGAAGCTTCGTCAGAAGATGTCGAAGAGATCATCGTTATTAATACCATGAGAGAGAGTATTATAGAAACGAAACCAATGGTTTCTAAATCTGATCTTTTTATTCATACCCACCTGAATCCACCTGAAATGGAGCCAGTTTTTCTTGCTTAATCAGCCCAGGAAATGACTTGAATACAAAATTCTCATCCAACATGCGTAAGCGCTTTTTGCCCAACAACTGATAAAAGCGCTCACACCTTTCTTCAGCCCTCAAGTAAATCCACCTGCTCCAAAAAATAATCTGCTGCTTTATCCAGATAGGAATGATCACTGTGCTCCATTACAATTTTAACGCGACAGCTTTGATTTCCATACGAAGGATAAGAACCAATCTTAACCTCTGAAAACGCTTCCAGAGTCTGATTAAGAGGCTCGACAATCAGTGCTTCATCAACGGTAAGATTCAACTCCCTGATAGCCCTAATCGTACCCTGAAAACGATCTTTTATAAAACCAAACATCGACCGCATAAACTCAGGTACACCTGGGAAGATATAAATATTATTAAAATTCAGTACAAATATATTACTTCTTTCGGTCGGTATCAATTGAATTCCTTTCGGTAGCTCTGCCATCTTGAGATGCGCTGATGTGCATTTATCACCATACATTCTATGGATAAGCTGCAACATCGTCTTATTTTCAACCAACGGAACATCAAATGCCTCTGCTAAACTTTCTATGGTAATATCATCGTGCGTTGGACCAATCCCACCAGACGTGAACATCCAGGTAACTTTTTTCGAATAGAATAAGATCGTATCTTTGATAATCTGAATATCATCTGGAATGGTAATACAATATTCAATTTTGATTCCCTGTTTGGCTAACTGATCTATCAGATAAGGCGAGTTTTCATCCTTGACCCGCCCTGATAAAATCTCATCGCCAATGATTAAAATTGCAGCTGTTTTAATACTCGTTTTCATTTATTGTTAATTGTCTGCTTGAATGCTTATATCGTTAAAAAGTTAAATTCCTGCACTAGCCGTGCTTAACAGGATAAAGCTGAACCCTAAACCTAATTATGGTTCCATGTCAAACAATTGGTTTTAGAAAAAAACCAGAGATACCCTCAATAAAATAATAAAAAAATATAATCTGATTTTGATTATAATATTGCGATAAAATTCAACAGATCCGTGTAAAACACAGCTGATCTAGATGGGTTTTACAAACTAAAAATGACTTATTATGTTATTATCATGATATTTTTAGTAGCATGGTTGAGAATTTGCATAAAATTTCCTATAAAATAAAAAAATACACTTACTAATTGATTTCCAGTGAAAATAAAATATCTGATAATTTTTAGCATAACCCTTCTTAATATTGCTGGTTTATCAGCTGAAACAAGGGGTAATCTGGAACGTCCTCTCTTAATTGGACCTCAGTATCCTCTGGTTTATATGTCCACAACATTTGAACCGGATACGGCGTTTTTATTAAAAGAAGGGGAGATCTTTTTTCAAACCTCTTACACACTGTTAAACACATGGGGATATAGCGCCAACGCAGTAAAAACATCAACCGGAGTCAGCTTCAACCCTACGGGTTCAAATGGATACTCTGTTTATTTTGATTGTGAATTGGATAGGCGGTTCTTAAAGCTTCAATATGGATATAGTGATAATCTTGAGCTACTCTTGGTTTATAGAGAAATCCGCTCCATTCCCGGTAGTCTGGATGCAACTGTTGAAGATTTCCACAATTTTATCAACATTGGTAATATGGGGAGGGATCTAACAGAGAAAAATCAATTTGAAATATATATTTATGATAATGAAAGCGGCAGGGTTGTTTTATCTCTAAATCAAACTTCGGCGGAGTTTGTGCAAGAATCAATCACACTGGGAGTAAAATTTCTTCTCAAAAAAACAGCAAATGAAGCCATTTCACTATCGTTTTCATCTAACTTTGGAGACAATTATATAGAACGGGGTGTCAACGATTCAACCAATGACAGTGAAGAAAGTGACCACTCAAATTTTAATGATTTTAACACCACACTTCGTTATACATCGATCTTTACTGATTGGACTTTACATGGTGGTTTTTCAATCTCTTTTGTGAACAAATCACTATTGCCCAAATCTCCAGAAGAACTATATTATTTGTTTCTGGGTGTCAACTATCATGTTTCTGAATATTTTGATTTACTTTTACAGGATCTGGAATACTCCAGCCCTTTCCCCACAGATAATATTTCTTCTATCAATGCCGATGTTCGTGAAATCTCCACTGGTGCACGACTATATTTAGGAAAACAGTTTTCAATGGATTTAGGATTTGTAGAAAACCAAAGCCAAGGCCCTCAAAACATTGATATAGCATTTTTTGCAAATATCATGTTCTATTTTTGACCTCCCCTATTTAAAAAACCAGGTTTTCAAGCCGTTTACTATTATCGAAAGTACAAAATGAGTTTTATTGTCCAAAATTTTGATGGAACCAGTATCAGTTCCGCGGCCCGAATAAAAAAAGCTGAGAATATTGCTCAGGAAACACTTTCCAGTGGGGTGAGTCCGATTGTTGTCCTCTCAGCAATTAGGGGTCGTAAAAAGCAGGATGATACAACCAGTAAGCTTCTTAAAGCTTCTGCAGAATCGATCAGAGAAGCAAGCCTAAATTAAGCAAATAAGCTAAGAATTTAAGATATGCTTCATGAAATGTATCGGGTTATACTTTTTATACAATTAATAACTAACCTTCAGCCTTTTCGGGGGAGCGTTTCAGATACTTGTCAAATTTCAATTCGTTGAGTATCGATCGATGTATTTCCCTTGCCATGGGTCCCCATAGCGCATCTGGATGGTCCTTCGCTTCTTTCATTAGATCTTCAAAAATCAATAACGCCTTATCTTTCTGGTTATATTTTACAAAAATTTCCCCTTTGTGATATTTTGCCCAAGGTGTTTTTTCTGATTTAGGAAACAGCCTAATCGCCTCATTATATGTTTCCATTGCCTCTGGAAGCTGATTCAGTTCTCGATATAAATTTCCAAGAATAAAATAGGTTTCAACGACGATTTCATCCACAAATTCACTTTGAAGTGGATGTTCATAAGATCTTAAAACATTACGATAGGCACCTATAGAATCATCATATCGGCCGATTCCCTGATACAAAGTACCCAGTGCAAACCAACAGGATGGAATTATTTCCCGTTCCAGCACATTATCTGAGTCTTCATAGTCCCTAATGGTCTGTTTATATATTCGAATTGCGCGGGAAACCCGATCAGACTTATGTACTTTAAAATAGGAATCGCCCAGGGTTTTTTTGACCTGCGGTGTAAAAACATGTTCAGGATATTGAGAAATGAATTCCATGAATATCTGTTGTGCTTTTTCCGGCTCTTCCTTTGAATCAAAGATCTTGCCTTTGTTAAAAAATACCAGTGATGACAAAGGGTTCTCAGGCTCTTTTAATATAATTTCATAGTATTGCAATGCTTTATCATATAACCCCAGTCGGTAGTATGCATCAGCAATTTCAAAAAGTGGTGCTTTTTTAACCAATTCCTTTGCGGCCTGTTTCAAATTTTGATTGCTTTTCCGGGGGAAACAGGCGCTGTATTGCGGCCGGCGATAATATTTCTTTTCGAATTGTTCGAAGACACCTAAAACATCCAGATAAGCACCCCGATTATAATAATGCTCAATGTAAGATGTTATCGTTTCCAGAATACGGTCGTGAATAATATTATTCTTCACGTAAATATTTTTGGGAAACTCTCGACAAAAACCTTCCAGTTCAGCGACGGCTTCCGGATAATGGTGAAACAAAGATAATGTCAACGCTTTCCTTAACATTGCCTCTTCCAATTGATCTGAATTAAAATATTTTGTGATGATCATATCATAGATTGCCAGTGCTTTTTTATATTCTGCCTCAGTTGGTTTTTCAGCCAGAATGTTTGCAATCCTCATTTTACCGATCAAAGATAATTCCTTGGGATATTCATTAATTGCCTTTTCATACGCCTTGATCGCATTATCATCTTTATCTTCTTCCCTCAAAAAATCACCTATCCTGATTGCCACCAAATTACTAAATGTCTCTCTCGGGTACAGATCTATCAGTTTTTCATAAAGAGAACGCGCTGTATTATAATCTTGATTTTCAAAGTAAGCCTCACCCATATGGAACATCAATTCGGCGTCTTTCATCATATATTCAGCATTAAGACTCCATGCTCTATCAAAGTTCTTTTTTGCCTCTTTATACTGTTTCAGTTGGAATTGGGATTCACCGATTTTGTAATATGCGGCATGAATTCGTCTGGACTGGATGTTTTCCTCAACAAATTTCTGAAGAGATTCAATTGCCTTCTCATAACGCTCCATGTTCAAATGAATCACACCTTGATGGAAGACTGATCTTTTAGAAAATGGAGATTCAGGATACTTTTTTAGAATAATCTCAAACTGGTTGTATGCATCTTCATAAAATTTAAGCGCCAGGTAATTAAGACCGATATTATAATAAGCTCTGGGAATATTTTCATAACCTTTATCCGCAACAATTGAATCATTAATTGCACTTTTATATTCTTTGATAACAAAATGTTCCCCGTTTTTTTCTTTCTCCTTTTTCTGATATTGGTAAAAAGAGTCCGCCGATCTGAATCGGGCACGGATTCCAATATCACTATAGGGAGAATAGTTGAAAATATTTTTAAACATCAAAGCTGCATTTTCAAATCTACCCAGTTTATAGAACTTTTCAGCTTCATCAAAAAGCTGTGTCATGAATTGTTCTTTTTCCAGTTTTTCTTTGTTCTCTTCTTCTTTTTTCTTTTCTATTTCCTCTTCATTAATATCAGCATCGGTCACCAATTCTCTCTTGTCCTCCGATACTTTGAGGATCAAACGAATAGGCGATTGGCCCTTAGTAACTGAAATATTTAAAACATATTTCTTTGGAGCCAACATCATATTCAAGTATTTTCCTCTTTTCTCAAATTTTAAAGATTGTAAAATGTCTGTTTCAGCGTCAGGAACGATCAAAAACTTTGCCAGCCGCGCATTTAACAACCTTACTTTCATGAATTTGCCGGGCTTGCTCCGGTCTCTGGAAACATCATATTGTATTGGTTTTTTAGAATAGACAATAATTGCTTCAGATCTTGGGCTCAACTCCCTCTGAACAGCGGTTATTTCAATACCTGCCAAATCAGATTCCTTTTTAACCAATCGATAAAAACTAATCGATAACGTTTTAGAATCAACTTTCCTTTTTCCTATCTTGACTTTTAAATCATCATATCCTGCTTTGATCAAAACCCAGAATTCATTCTCTTCAATTTGTTTTATCCTAAAACCATCAAGAATCGAATTTTGGAATACAACCAGTTCATGTATATCACCTAAATTCGTGTCTCGGAATTTAATGATATAAATTTTCTTCTTTAGATTTTCAATGATTTCAAAATTTGGCGGAGCTTGAGAAATGAAGTCTAACTGTGTGGAGTTTTTCTTTGGGGATTTAAACTCAATCTTTTCTAAAACGTTGTCAGCAGCTTGACTGCTTGTAGTCATCAATAATAAACACGCTACCCAAAGCCAACAGATTCGTATGTGTATGGAGTTATTTTTCAGCATGATTGTTATCCATAGATATTTCAGGAAATTATAATTTCATGAATAGGATAAGCAAGACCCCTGCCTATAAAGCCGAAAAAACAGATAACTGTAGATTTATAGCTCGATTTGGTTGGAATTTTCAGGGATTTCGTGAATTGTTTGACGATTTTCCCCTGTTAATTGGTGGTGAACATTATAAAACCCTTCCATTTTTAGGATTTTTTTTTCTTCTACATTGAGATGACGTACCATAATACACTCTCCCTGAAACATGGCACCGTCATGAATACAGAAATCACTGGTATAAACGAGTCCTTCCAATTTTCCCGGGGAAAAGAGTTCCAACTTTTCTATCGCCTTAATATTACCGGAAACACTGCCCGAAATCACGACGATATCAGCGATGATGTCTGCTTCAACCACTGCTTTTTCGGTGATAATTACGGTACTGGGTTTGTCATTTTTACAAATAATTTGACCACAAACTGCCCCATCTATTCGCAGGATACCATCAAACTTGATTTGTCCTTCAAATTTACTGCCTACGCCCAATAATCCAGATAGTTCCTGTGAGTTCTCTTTTTTCATATTTAATTCATTACGATTATTCAAGAAATATTTCTTTTTTTAACTCAACTACCTGTCGATTCAATAATCGTCCCTTGTATGAGTACAAAAAGATCACCGCATCTGTATAATATTCATTCACTTCGGTCAAATTAAACTTAAACCGCTTGGTACTCGATCTTCGCTTAATTAAATATTGACGACCTGTTTTGTAAGAAGAAGGATAACCGTCTACTCCAAGTTCTCCTTTGGTCACAGCCCGGTACAATGGGGGTGAATAATCCCTGTTCACCAGAGTGATACATATATAGCCACCAATCAGTTGAATCGGATACGAAGTATTAATGATTTTAAGTCTAATATGGAGATCATCACCTTTCACAGAAGAACTAAATCTGTCCACTTCAACGGAAGTTCCTTCCTGAAGTTCTTCATCCGATAAGGTGCTTTTATCGGTCGTCCAGATTCCTTCTGTAGAGAATTCGGTTTGTTCGAGCAGTGACGTTTTAACAGAGGCCTGCTCCTTTGCCTTTATATCTTCACTGCTCCAATAGCGATCATGATCTAACTTTGAAATCTGATTGGATAGAATCTTGACTTTTTTCTGTGATTGAGTCAGCTGTTGAGACAGGTTTTTGCTTTTCGACTGCAATATCAAATAACTTGAGGAAGCATAGATCAAAAATCCAATAAACAGACAACTGAACATAATAAAGAAAAGCGCCTTTCGCCTACGAATTGTAAACGAAATTGGCACTCCGATATTGCGTACAATTGTTATTGTATATACCTCTTTTTCTTCCATAAATACGCTATCTAATCGATATACTCATCATCATTAACCTTCACGAAGTCGATATCCATTATCTGCCAATGTTTCTACAACTCTGTCTTGTAGTACCGTAATCTCGTCGGGATCAAAGGTCTTAGTATCAGAACGAAATTCCATTGAAATAGATATTGATTTTTGATCAGGATATTCTTTTGGAAAATATACGTCAAGATAGTCAACTTTGCTGATCAATGGATCAGTACCCTGAATAATCCCTTTTAATTCCTGAAAATAGGTACTTTTAGGAATCATCAGTGATAATTCAAAGAATACAGCTGGATATTTAGCAGAAGGTACAAACTGATAATCTCTTTTCTCTATGGAAAACATTGCTTCAAAATCCAAATCTGCCAGGCATACATCTCCCGTCAAACCAATAAGATCCATATATTCTGGTGAAAAAGAGAAAATTCTGCCTATCTGATTTTCCCCAGCATAGATTTCTGCTGAAATATTTTTATGTTGATAAGAATCTCTTGCCGATTCCCTTAACGGTTTCCATTTGATATCATCTAATTTCAATCTTGAGAAAAGCTTGATTAATTTACTTTTAAGTTGAAAAAAAGCACCGCCAAGTGGATCCTTGTTAGCAGAAACACCTGTAACAAGTCTGGATTGTTCGTTAATCTTACCTGATGAACCCTTACCATAAACACGTCCGATCTCAAAAATTTCAAATTCTGTTGTTGACTTCTGGTTTTCTAATATCGATTGTGTAAAATGCGGCAACAGCGATGTCCTCATTTGGTTTTGATTATCAGCCACGGGATTTCTTAATTTCATGATTCCGTTAGTTGATAATCCAAAAACGTCTTCTATTTTTTGACACGTCAAAGGATAATTATATACTTCATAAAAACCAATATAAGCCAAAACTTCTTTTATTAATCGTTCAAACTTATGCTCCAGATTAAAAACAGGCCTTTGTATCGGAAAAACAGGTGCTTGCGGTGTAATATGGTTGAATCCATGAATTCTCCCGATTTCCTCAACCAGATCTTCCGGAATGGAAACATCTTTGGTTCTTCTATGTGACGGGACATCCACAATAAGGCTTTCACCTTTTTTCTCAATAGAAAAACCTAGATAAGTCAGAATTTCCACGATTTCTGTTTCCGGTATATTCTTCCCCAGTCTTCTACATATGAATTCGGTAGACGTTTTAATTGCTATCGGAGCATTTCTTTTGTTAATAATATCGACCAGATCCCCACAAATATTTAAATCTGGATTTGTCAGTTTCATCAATTCGACAGCTCTTTGAATGGCAATCACTGACATTTCTGGATCTAATGACTTTTCAAATCTTTGACATGCATCTGTGCGCAACCCTATTTTCGTCGATGTTTTTCGAATTCCAACAGGATCCCAATTAGCAGCTTCCAGAAAAACGGATTGGGTTGAATCAATAACACCGGTATTTAGACCACCAATCACTCCGGCAACCACAGACGCACCATTTGCATCACAAATCGTCATATCTCTTTCATCCAGCTCAACTTCTTTTTTATAAAGTGTCATCAATTTTGTGCCTTTATCGGCCAGTCTGACTGTTAGTTTTCCACCAACAATCTGCGCTGCATCAAACGCATGCATCGGCTGCCCGACCTCAAGCATAACATAGTTAGTTAAATCAACCATATTATTGATGGGTCTCAACCCCACTCTTGAAAGTCTATGCTGTATCCAGGACGGACTGGGAGAAATCTTTACCTGGTTGATTGACAAGCCTGTAAATCGTGGAACAAGCTCACCCGCTTGCACATCCACTTCAATAATCCTTTCGCCACTTCCCTTCAGGCTATCTAAATCAACATTCATCTCTTTTACTTTGGTTCTGAAAATCGTACCGAACTCCCTGGCAAAACCATAGTGCCCCCATAAATCAGGTCTGTGGGTAATTGATTTATTATCAATCTCCATTACTACATCGACCTGATCAGGAAATAAGAGATCCAGCGATGTCCCATTTTCATATTTTGATTCGAGAATCATCAATCCGGAATGATCTTCAGAAAATCCAAGCTCATCTTCAGCACATAACATTCCACAGCTTTCCACATCACGAATAACTGCTTTTTTGATCAAAAAGTCGCCCGGTAACATCGTACCTTCATCAGCAAAGGGAACTTTATCTCCAACTTTAAAATTGGAAGCACCACATACGACTGTTCGGCTATGTTTTCCACAATCTACGGTAACGAGACTCAATTTATCCGCATTCGGGTGAGGCTCAATTGCAATAACTTCGGCGACTAAAATATCTTTTAAGTGACCACCGGTTTCTTCAAAACCTTCAACTTCGCAAACCGCAAGTGTGATATTTTCTACGAGACTCTGATTAGACAAGCTAGAATCAACTTCAATAAAATCTTTAATCCAGTTTAAAGAGATCTTCATTCCTTATACCATTCAATATAATCAGTACGGACTTTTCTAAAAGCGTTTTAATAAAAGACCAAAAATTAGTTACTGTGCTGTTAGATTCCGGTTTCATTTTTTTTTGTAGTAAACAACCCGGTATCTATTTCAGCCCAATTTTTAATAGAGATTTCTGCTAAATTGAAAAACATTTCGCAAACTCCAGGTTTCCTCCGTGCATCGGACGAATATCAGTGATATCATATCTCATCATTGCCAACCGATCCATGCCCATCCCAAATGCAAAACCGGAATATATCTCAGGATCAATCCCGCCTGCTTTCAATACATTCGGATGAATCATCCCACATCCCATCAATTCAATCCAACCCACCCGTTTACATGCCTTACAACCCTTTCCTTGGCAAAGAAGGCAACGCAAATCGAGTTCAAAGCCAGGCTCAACAAATGGAAAATACCCAGGTCGTAAGCGGACTTCGACATCACTTTGAAAAATTTCACCCAGCATCGTCTTCATAAAATAAATCAAGTGCGCAACCGTAATATCCTTATCAATCATCATCCCTTCGAATTGATGAAAACAGGAGTCATGAGATGCATCATTCCGTTCACATCGAAATACTTTGCCAGGTCCCACAATCCTTAAAGGCGGTTCAAGCTTTTCCATTCCTCTAATCTGGATTGTAGATGTATGCGTTCTCAGCAGATGCTCATCTTCAAAGTAAAAAGTATCCTGTAAATCCCTGGCAGGATGATTCTCAGCTATATTTAAAGCTTCAAAATTATAAAACTCGGTCTCGATGTGTGGTCCGTCTAAAACGTGAAATCCCATTGCTGTAAATATATCTTCCAACATATGTTGCATCATGCTCACTGGATGCAAGCTACCGGTTGCGGTCTGCAAAGGATCGACAGTAATATCTATCCATTCGTTCTGCATTTGGTTTTCAAATTCTATCTTTTTTAAATCTTCTTTTTGTTGCTCCAGTTGTTCCTGGAAAAGAGATTTAAGCCGATTGACATTTTTACCCGCTTCAATTTTTTCTTCTTTGGACAATTTTTTCAGTTGTTTCATAAACTGAGATAATCGACCTTTCTTTCCCAGATATTGAATTTTTACGCCTTCAAGTTCCTTTATGGATGAGGCAGCTTGCAAATCCTGCTTGAAAGACATTTCAACAGCTTCGAATTCTTCTTTCATATTCACTAAACGGCTAAGGGTGGTTTCTGTAAATTAAGATTCTGTTCAAAACAATGGGCAATTTGAAGAAGCTTACCTTCCTCAAGATGGCTAGTAAGGAGTTGGAAACCTACCGGTAGATTATTGGCTGCAAATCCCCCCGGAACGGAAATTCCAGGAATACCGGCCAGATTTGCTGGTATCGTAAACGCATCACCAAGATACATCTGTAACGGATCATCGGTCATTTCCCCCAGTTTATACGGGGGTGTCGGGGCCACAGGCATTGCAATCGCATCGACTTGCTCAAAGGCGCTATGGTATTGAGACCGGATTAAATTTTGTACCTTTTGAGCTTTGATGTAATAGGCATCATAGTATCCAGCTGACAAAGCGAAAGTTCCTATCAGAATCCTCATCTTAACTTCCTTACCAAATCCTTCGTCCCTGGATTTCTTATACATATCCAACAATCCATCGATATCATCCGCTCTATTCCCATATCGTACCCCATCATAACGGCCCAGATTTGAACTCGCTTCACAAGGAGCAATGATATAGTACGTTGCCACAGCATGGGGAATATTCGGAATGCTGATCTCAACCAATTCCGCTCCAAGATCCTCTAAAAGCAATAAATTCTGCTGAAAAATATCCCTTACCTCTTTATCGCAACTGGCCAGATCCAAATCCTTAATTATACCAATTTTCATTCCGGAAATGGGTTTGTTCAAATATGTTGTATAATCAGGTACCTTTACATTCAAAGATGTCGCATCTCTTTTATCAAATCCGGCTATTGCTTTTAAAAGAAGTGCCGAATCCTCAACATCTTTTGTCATCGGTCCGGCCTGATCAAACGAACTGGCAAAGGCAACCATTCCCCACCGACTGACCCTGCCATATGTCGGCTTTAATCCAACAATACCTGTAAAGGCTGCTGGTTGGCGAATTGATCCACCAGTGTCCGTCCCGAGAGCAGCCAAAGCCTGTCCGGAGGAAACAGCTGCAGCTGACCCTCCCGAAGAACCACCCGGAACATAAGACAAATTCCATGGATTTTTTGTACAACCAAAAGCAGAATTCTCTGTTGATGATCCCATGGCAAATTCATCCATATTCGTTTTACCGATATTGATATAGCCCAGTTCTAATAACTTTTGAGTCGCTGTTGATTCAAACGGAGGGACATAGTTTTCCAGGAACTTTGATGCACATGTTGTTTTGATACCTTTGGTAGAAAAAATATCTTTAATCGCCAACGGCATACCAGCTAATGCATCGATCTCTTCTTTCTGTTTGATCTTTATATCAATTTTTTCTGCTTTATCCAGTACTTTATCCCCAGACAAATACAAAAAAGAGTTGAGTTCTGGTTCAGTCTCTTCAATCCGTTTCAAAATAGAGTGTACAATATCCTGAGTCGATATTTCTCCGCTTAACCTTTTTTTATGAAGATCGTGAATGGGGAAATCATAGAGATTCATAATTCGCGCTATTTGATCGAGTTATACTTTATTAACAAGGAATGACTAAAAGGAAACATCCTTCTAGAACAACCTTATACCAGATGACACAATGTTGATATTCTTTGAAAAAATGAATTAAACGGGGAATTCAGATTCGATTCGGTTTCACCGTACTTCAATTTAATTCTTAATATGCGATGGCAGTTGGCCTTGAAATAATACGTCTTTGAGATGATATATCCGCATTTCATCTGGCCGATATATTCGAGCATGCTTACAAGGATCAACATATTTTGGATGGTTACTCTATCGGATAAATTTTCTACAAAGCTATATTTTTAACTCTATTCAACAATACTGACAATCAAAAAGTATTTAAGTTTGATGTTTAACTCAAAAAATGACCAAAAGTAGTCTGTTTTTCTGCTATTTTAGAGAATCTGGTTGCATAAATCACTTCTAAAATGACTAATAAAGAACAATTATCTCAAATTAAGGGATAGCCTTATAATAAAAATTTAATTATTATAAATTGCATATGTGATTAACTGTTTAAAATAGACCTTTATGATTGCAACTATATAATGTGGAATGGGTTGAGCCATTTTGGTTTTTTACATGTTTATTCAAAAAGTAAACTAAAAAAATCAGGTCTATTGAATATTTATAAATTTCATTATTATCAATGGCTAAAATGGAAAAATTTGACAATTTAATGCGGGATTTATCTCAGGGCAAAATTAAGGAAGACAGTGAGGAAATTGTTCCCAGAATGGAAGAGGTGCTAACAGAAGAAAACATGGGAACATTTGACCAGATGATGAATGATATTATGGACTATCTGGAAGCTAAAAACAAACATGAACAATATCTTGATGATAATGGAATGATGAAACTTCCATTTGAGTTAATATTTTCATGGTTTTCCAGCTCAATCACAAAACATAGAGAAATGAATACCAAAGATTCGATAAATTAATTTTTAGAATACTGATAAACTAAAATTTCTCAATAATAGCAGAAGTGATAGGCTAAAACTGGACAACCGAAAAGTATTAGCCATGAATGATAATTATTAAAAAGGTTTAAGTAATGATTAAAGATTTAGGAGAACGTTTAGAAGGAATGAATCAGGAGAAGTTAAACAAAATTCTGATTGACCTACTCGATAATGCAGAAATAATGGGTTTAAGCTGCAAGGACTACTTATATGAAGAGGGCACCAGGGATAATATGTTATCCAAATACGATATTTGGCAAAAATCCATTGATACGTTTTATGAAACCTTTATAAAATAGTTGTCTTTGGGTTAAAAACTGATACACCAATCTGCGATAATATATCAAAATTTTGGCCGTATTCTCGGCCAAAGCCCACCCATTTTTTTTACACTCCCCATATTTCTATCGGTCTTACCATCAAGCAATCAGGTAAAAGGAAACAGATTTTCACCTCTAAGTTCGATCAATAAGAAATTAAACTTCTTTATTCTTCATTTTTTACAGATCACTTGACATTTTTCTACTGGTATTGAAATCATCGGGATAAGCAGTTCAATATCAACTCCAGCAATAAATCTCATCATAACCACATGAGAGAAAAAATATGTCAAGAGTGACCATTATCTTTGTATCCATATTAGGGATCCTATTTAATTTTCATTTCGTTTTTGGAACTCAAGAGAAAGGACTAAAAGAAAAAACGACTTATCTGGATGAACAAGAGCGGGTTATTAAGGAAATACGAACATATTTAGAACCCAACGCCAAATACCAGGGCTTTTACCAGCAGATCATATATTTTGATAAGTCCGGAAGAAAAAGTAAAACCGAAAAACTTTATACCAAAAATAGTTTTTTAACTAAATCCATTGAAACATATAACCGGATAGGCAATGTTTCTGTTGTGGAAAAGTGGTTCGCAGATAGTAAAAACAACCAGGGTATTGCCAGATCGATATTTTTTCTGGATCCAAATGGTGTAAAATCAAAGGTCGAAATTTACCCTATAGAAGAACAGGTTATAAAAAGCGGAATCGATAAAATCATCTATCATTTTGATAAACAGGGAAACAAATTATATGAAGAAGAATTTGTTTCAAAAGAGATTATAGACAAAACCAATTTCACAAAATCTGTTACTTATTATCACCGAAGTGGGGTAAAAAAGAGAGAAGAATGGAGTATGTCAAAAAAATATGTACTGGAAAAGCATATTACGAAGATCATTTTTTACTTTGACAAAAACCAGAACGAAACCAAACAGGAAAGTTACTACACAAACGATAAGTCAATAGACCAGGGCTATTATAAGTCAATCTCTTACTTTGACGACAATGAAAAAAGATTAAAAGAAGAACGGTTTTATTTACAGAATAGTTCAAGAAAAAAGGCCTATTATCGAGGGGTTCTTTTTTTTGATGAAGATGGTAATTTGATTACTGAAGATAAATATGATCGCTTTGGAAATAAGTTTTAGTTTAAGACTGATTTATCCATTAAACCTCAGTTGATACGGAATTAATGCCTAGTTGCGTCTTATTTCAAAAACAAGCATCAATCCTCTTGTATCGTCGTGAAAAAAATTCAATTATTAAATAATATGTAATCTTTAAATTCCATAACGATTCAATCAATATTTAATTCAATATTAAGGGAAATCGATTTATGTATGAACCCAAACACTCAATCATCGTTTTCTTTATCGGTTATTTAGTCCTATTTTTTTTAATAGGTCTGATGGCTTGGCCATTTTTTTCCTCTATTATCTTTGCGGCAATTCTTGCTGGTACATTTACGCCAGTTAAGAATAAAATTCAGCAAAAAATCGGTAGTAATAAATGGTCCGCAGTCATCATTTGTCTTATAATAATCCTGGCCATGTTTCTTCCTTCAGTTTTTATCATCATTAAATTATCTGAGGAAGCTATTTCACTGTATCAAAGTATCACTGACTATCTAGTTGATGAAAAGCTGAATACACTATTGGCTAATATGACCTTTATGGATGGTTTTATTCAGGACGTATTCCACATGGCTAATGTAGAATTCACACTTGAATCTATTAAAAGTCTTCTTTTGGAGACATCTAAAAGCGCCAGTACTGCCATTTTTAATATTATAAATTCATCTATCAGCAACGTTTTTTCATTCTTTTTTCATTTCCTGGTTATGATAATCGTAATTTATACATTGCTCACTGAAGGCTCAGAAATCAAGACTTTCTTCCTTAATCTGTCTCCGTTACCGGATGATGAAGAAGAACTTGTTATCGACAAATTTAATCAAATTAATTATGTAACCTTAGTTGGAAATGGCATTGGAGGGGTGATTCAGGGATTCTTTGCTGGTATTGGATTTGGGTTTGCTGGAATACAATCCATCGCACTTTGGACAACATCAATGATCATTCTCGCATTTATTCCCCTAGTAGGAATATCAATAATTTATATACCTGCTTGTATTTACTTATTTATTATAGGAAAAACAACCGCAGGTGTTATTCTCTTCATTTATTGTACATTAGTTGCTCAAATTGTGGAAAACGGGTTCAAACCCAAGTTTGTTGGTAACCGTGCCAAAATAAGTTCCGCGCTGGTTTTTTTGAGTATTATTGGAGGATTAAGTGCTTTTGGAATTGCGGGGATATTTTACGGACCCCTAATTATATCGATATTTCTGACATTTGTAGAGTTATACCATAAAAGGTATTCTCTCAATTAGAGTTTTCAGAACTCGGATATTTAGCTGTATCTATAGTAGCTACGTTGGCTTTTTAATTTTCTGGTAAATTGACCTACAAAATCCCAGTCCTTTTTTCAACCATCCAGAGATCCGGCAACATTCTATCAACCCACCATAATCATCGCTTAAAATCAACAACCACCTTAAGTGTTAGAAGGCATTGATAACCTGAAAACTCTGGAATCAGGAACCGACTTCATTGCATAATTTAATGGTCTTCCCTGGTAACGACTGCCATAAAGGATAAAACAAAACAGAGATCAATAATAACCAAAGGGTTCCCGTGCATTAATAAAGCAGGTCAACATCTAATTCTCTACTGAAGACACCTTCCAACTGAATTATTTTTGCATTTTTCATCTTCTATTCCGGAAGCAAATGAGAAATCGACGAGATTGGTATTCACACCTTCCAGATCAACATCTGTCAAATTTGCGTTTCGGAAAGAGATTCCTTTCAATTTTGCACCCTGAAATATTGCTTCTTCGAGCTCTGCATCATCAAAATCGACAAAAAGCAGTAGTGTATTCATCAGAATAGCATCGTTTAACTTCGCAGCTTTCAAATCAACAAATTTAAGTTTGGCACCTTCCAGATTTGCACCTGTGAGATTAGCCTTTGATAGATTTGTATTTTCTATCGTTGCGCCACGTAAATTTGCACCTTCCAGATTTGCACCTGAAAGATCAAGATTTCGAATGGGCGCTCCTTCCAAATTACAGCTCGAAAAAGTCCCACCAACACACTCCTTGGTTGTTTTCAGTTTTTCCAGGTCCTTTTTATCATATGAATAGGCTGTCAGACTAAAACAAAAAAGTAGTACACTAACAATCAGTAGAAAATTTACTTTTTTCATAGTTTTCCTTTCATGCAATTAACAATGTTCATTCTTTAATGGGTAAGCATAGAATTCAATGTAGGTATACTCACACATATTGTCTCAATTTGCCGACTTGCTGTTTCTTCCCTTTATTACTCACCATCCTTGGATATTGTTCTTTAACTCAAAAACCTTCGAATTAAATATAAACCCCAACCAATGAGGCGGCATTTGATAAGTTATTGAAATATTTTTCAAAAATAATATACGATTAAACTGAGATCGTTTTCAAGTAGTTACTTCATGTTTTACTCAAAATTTAGCTATTTATCAATCACAAGTTAACTATATTTTAATTTTCAAAATAATATTCTTCAATTTTTCGATCGTCTGATCTATAGACCATAAATCTATTAAACAAATATGATACCGCCCATTTGGCTGGTTTCTGATCGATTTACCCGTCAGGGTTAATTCAAATAGTATTCCATTTTCAAAGTGACAAACATTTTTGTTGCAAGATTATCTATGTTCTTAAATTAAAGTTGGCTACAACCCACACGTCATATTGTGATTAGCAAAATTTTGGATAAAGGATTGCATTATTATTCAAACTACATTTCCTCTTTAAATACCAAATACATTTCATAGCTAATGGTCATATTACATGGATTACTTACAGGAAACCTGGATCGGATTTTTTGTTGCCGGATTAGTTTTGGTGGGTTTTTTACAACTAATTGCAAAAAGCAGAACCACTGTAGTGCAACCCGGTATGGCAACAAAGTCTGATCAGTTTTCAATGAGCACCGTTTTTTTTAGTGTGAGAAGTGGCGAGGCGCCTTTATTTTTTACAGTTTTAACTATAACCGTCTGCTTTTTCTTGTTCTCATTAGGTTTAGCACGGGATATTTTATCAATTTTCCCTACATAGTGAATGTAAAAAGAAAAATATGAGAGATGGAAAGAAATTAAAACCATTCTATATTGCCAATTCCAAATTTATGCCGAATAATAAGCTGAGTTAGGTGCTACTAATTTTTAAATTGTAGCATCCAATTGATGAGTAAGATCGTTTGAAAAACAGGGATATATACCAATATTTAATAATTTTATTCTGAATGGATAATAACCTGAACTCAGTCTTTTGCATTTATCTTCATGGCATATCATTTCCAATCAATAAAAAAAAGAATTTTCCAACGTCTGATTCAACCCATTATTACGAGCGTTTCGCCCGTCAATGAAGTTGCCTGGGGTACTGCCATTGGTGTTTTTGTGGGTTTAACACCCACCGTTGGACTTCAAATGTGGATTGTATTCATGATATGGTTATTCTGTAAATATTTACTGAATATCCGATTCGATTTGGTTATTGCCACAGCTCTAGTATGGATCAGCAACCCGATCACAACGTTTTTTCTCTATTATGGGTTTTTGGTCACCGGATATTTTGTTTTTTCTCTTCTAGGAATCAATCAAATTGAGCTATCATACTCTTCATTTAGTTCGCAGTTTTCTAAAATTATTGACTCAAATGAAACCAGTACAATTGAAGCAATAATTAACGGAACCCGCTTCCTGCTGTTTGACCTTGGTTATCCCATGATGTTAGGAAGTTTGGTATTTGCAGTCCCATCCTCTCTTTTATCCTTCCTGGCAATTAAAAAAACACTGGTAAGGTATCGGACTCGCAAAGCAAAAAAACTAGGGATAGACTACGAACACTGGAGGCAGGAATTTGTAAGAAAATAAGCAAGCAAAAGAGGACTCAAAGCTTCACCTGATCCAAAATTTGCACTGATGCATTTATGAATTTACACCTTGAATTCGGGGAACAATAGTGAAATTTTTGTCCCTTTTTTTAGCACAGAACTCACCTCAATAGTACCTCCGTGCGACGCCATGGTCTTATAAACAATGGACAGACCCAATCCGGTTCCCATTTCTCTGGTTGTATAAAATGGGTCAAAAATACGCTTCCTGATTTCGTCGCTCATACCTTTTCCATTATCTTCAAACATAACTTTAATAATGGAAACAGACTTTTCTTTTTGCACAAAACTATTACTTAATCGTTCCAGTATTACGGGGTCACTCTCGTTGTACTTTTTAACCGAAATCTTTAGAATTCCACCGTCCAGCATAGCCTGATAGGCATTTACAAATATATTATGACATACTTGTTTAATGAGTTCCTTATTTCCTTTGATATTGAAATCTTCATTTGATGAGTCATATTTCACCTGGATGGATTGCTGTTCAGCAGAGAATCTGGCAAAATCTAAAAATTCATCCAGTATCTTATTGATTTCTAATTCTTCAAGTGTAATCGGACGCGGTTTTGTATATTCTAAAAGGTTCGAAATAATATGATTCATACTTTTTGTGGCCGAAATGATATGTTGTACCAACTCCATTTCATTCGAATCTTCAGAAAAATCAATTTTCATCATGGAGACAAAAAGTTCAATACTTCCTAAAGGATTCCTTATCTCAT
>Ga0307989_1000660_pt1 | contig 21249 bp, 17 predicted proteins | sample EllFjometagen185_FD_203164 | JGI IMG/M metagenome (GOLD analysis project Ga0307989, IMG submission 203164) | Marine microbial communities from Ellis Fjord, Antarctic Ocean - #185 | ecosystem: Environmental > Aquatic > Marine > Unclassified | place: Southern Ocean | collected 2014-10-08
ATAAATATATGTACAACTAAAGATGGTAGAGTTAGATTTGAGATGTCTGATGGTATGTCAGTTTCCTCATGGGAAAGCGATTCAGATAGGATTACAGACGGAGATAATCATATTGCAATTATTATTGACGGTGGTCCAAAGGTAATCAGTTTTATTATAAATGGTAAATTTAATGATGGTGGCAACAGCAGGCAGTATGGGTGGGGGAGATTTAATCCAAATCAACGTCATGCAAATGGGTGCGAAGAAGCTAAAATCAATAAAAATATTAAAGTATTGAGAATATATGATAGAGTTTTAATGAGCATAGAAGCGTGTTCAAATTATAGAGCAGGCGTTTAGGAGGAGAAAATGAATTTTGCAATAGCATGTGACCTTGAAGGTATAGCCGGTGTTGTTGGTTTCCCTAAGGAGGGTCTTGGTAACCAGTCAAAACAGTTTCAATTCGCAATAAAACAAGCGGTTAGGGAAATAAATGCAGCTACTAACGCACTTTTTGACAGTGGTGCAAAAAAAGTATATGTATGGGACAATCATAACGGTAGCCTTAATCTGGATTATATGGAGCTTGATAAGAGGGTTGATATAGTTGCCGGTGTTGGGGCAAAGCACAGGTGGCCAGGGCTGTATGATAAAAATATCAGTGGAGTTTTACTGATAGGATATCATCCCATGGCAGATACATATGCAGGAATACTTTCTCATACCTGCAGCTCAGTAACATATCAATATGTAAAATTAAATGGCAAAAGTACTGGAGAAATTGAAATAGATGCAGCTTCAGCAGGCAGACTTCTAAATGCGCCTGTCATTTTTGTCGCAAGTGATGATAAAGCAATTGCACAGGCAAAGAAGAGTCTGCCATGGATTAAGAGTGTGGAAACAAAAGAAGCACTCGGTAGAAATCTTGCTGTATTAAAACATCCTCTTCGAGTTGTTGATGAAATCTATGAAGCAGTAAAAGATGCTACAGCAAATCTTCAGACAATGCAATTGTTTGATATATCTGACCCTGTGGAAGTTGAAATGCGTTTTCTAAGACTGGAAGATGCAGAACGAGTATATAAGAGTAAGACCAAGCAAGTTGAGTTGCTGGATCCATTTACCGTAAAATATACAGCTAAGAGTTTTCTGGAGTTATATTGATGAAAATAGCAATCAGACAAGCAACAAGTGAGGATATTCCTAAAATACTTGAAATTCAAAAAAATGCGTTCACAATACAGGCAGAACTATATGAGGCATATGATATTCCGCCCATGGTAGAAACAGCTGAAGAAATAGACCTGAATTCTACAGAACTTATTGTATTAGTTGCACATAATGAAGATGAAATTGCAGGAAGTATAAGAGTTGTATTTGGGAAAAATGATGCAGAGATAAAGAGGCTGTCTGTAGCTGAAGAATTCCAGAAAAAGGGAATTGGTACAAAACTTTTAAAAGAGGTTGAAAAGTATTGTGAAGGTTTGGAACGAATATGGCTTTTCACAGGGGGACAGAGCATAAGCACTATTAATCTATATAAGAAGCTTGGGTTTGCACCTTTTAAAGAGGAACACTGGAAGGGGAATTTCACATTAATCTATATGGAGAAATACCTTTAAGCAGGATAATTTTACACCGATTTATTTCGGGAAGTATCTTTATACACTATAATTTAAAAACCGTTATTACTAATTCCCATTTGTTTATTTAGCATTCGAAGTCTTATTTAAATCTACATAATTACTAACAAGGCCAAGTGTATCAATATAAAAATTAAAACTCAAGAATATAAATTTGATGGTTTGAGGAGCTTTTTTGTATGTTTTACAAAAGATTTGGGTTTTATCTGTTCAATTGGGGTAATATATTTACAGCAGGAGAGTTAAAACCAAATTTTCCTTAAGTTAACCCCAATAGCACCAGTTAACCCCCCAATATAGGTGCATTCAAACATAGCCGTTGGATTAGTCCGGCGGCTTTTTCATCTGGCTGGCTAATTTGACTTCATCACAAGACATACATAATCATTCAATCATCGGACATGTAAGATAACATCCGATGCTTTCATTTGTGTAGGTCTTGTTTACTTCGTTGGATACGACATTTCAACTCGTTTGTTTATCTCAATAAACGACACCCGTTGAAAGTCTGTCCAGGCTTGTCTGAAACCAAAATTTCTGCGCCAGCCTAAGATTGCTAATTTGACTTCAACATATTCTGAAACCAAAATTTATTCGCCAGCTTAAGATTACAAATTTACCTAATCAAAAAAACAACCACCAACAAAATGGGTGGTTGTTAATTATTAGGTGCGCTTATAATAATCAAATTATATTCTTTGTATACAAATCCTCTTCATTACATTCACTTGCATGGAATGGTATTAATCTTAATTTAAGAGATGATTTAACAGGATATAGCCTATATTCTTCAAGAGGTTTAGGACCGCAGGATTCATTTCCAATTCCGTTCTGAGCTACATCAAGATGAACACAGACACTTCCGTCAGGAACAAGATCTTTTTGATGAACTGCATTATCCAGAGTTTTAGCAGAATATAACAGTGCACTGGCAGACATAGGAGCTTCTGAAATAATCATCAGTGAATTTCCAGTTATATCAGAAAAAGATATCCATCTGGTATCAAGTTTGTTTCCTGATTCCTGAGGGAATTCATAAGATTCCAGTTGTTCAGCTGTATCACCTTCATAAACCCCTAAAAGTGCAGATTGATATTTGTCAATATAACTTTCGTGCGGCCCGCGACCATACCATTTAAGAGCTTGCATTGAAAGAGGAACCTTGAAAGCAAGTCCAATACGAGGGATGTAATCTGTCTCTCGAATGGGTTCGAATTCAGTTTCAATATCAACAATTCCATCAGAATTGATAATATATTCTGTTTTCACTCTAAAAATTGGTTTTTGGCCGATAGCAGACATAACCCTTATAGTTTCTACCGTTAAAGAGCTACCGTTTCCATACACCTCAAATAGTTCTGTTCTGCCAATCGTCCTAGCAAGACCCATTTCCAGCCATACTTTTCGCATTTTTGCTTTATCGTTGTCTGTAGAGGCTCTGAAAAAATCCGGGACAAAACCTTCATCAATTAATGATTTGCCGAGATGAAACCAATCCGTAATTTCAGCCGTAAGTCGGTCGAAAGTCATGTGGAAATCAGCCCCAGAAATTCTAAGATAGCGTCCGTCAATCTCAGATTCGGGTTTGATGTTTGAGGCTGTGTTTAATTTGGGGAATGAAACTTCATGTTCGAATATTACCTGACTACGACAGACTTCAAATCCTCTGACTGCATATATAGATGAATGCTTAAGAGTGAAGTAGAAATTCACAGAATATTCAGAACCTGATTCGAATTCAAAGGGAATACTAAAAGTGCCTGTAGTTCCTGCAGGGATATCTCCAATATCCAGTGGCGATTCTTCAAGCATATATCCATTTTTCAATAACTCAATATTACAGGTGAGGTAATCCAACGACCTGAAAGCATTTGTATTTAAAATTTCAAAAGTCAGATTTTCATAATCAACATTAATAATTTTGGCTGGTTCCATAGCTTTTTTTAGCTCAATCAAAGAAGTGTGAGGTGTTCTGTCGGGATAATTTAGTCCATCCATGCAGAAATTATTATCATTTGGAATATCGCCAAAATCACCACCATACCCATAAAACATTTTTCCGTCATCATCCATTGTCAGTAAAGTATGATCAATCCACTCCCAGACACATCCTCCCATTAACCTGGGATACTTATAAAAAGCATCCCAATATTCTTTTAAATTTCCAGATGCATTTCCCATTGCATGCCCATATTCGCAAAGAAAATATGGTTTTTGTTCATTGGTTTTTTTGCCTTGAGCAATAACAATATCAATTCTTGGATACATTATACTTACAACATCCGGACCTGGTTTCTCGCCGGCTCGTTCATAATGAATAGGCAGGGAAGAAGAGTGTTTTTTTATTTCAGCTATCATTGCCAAATGATTTGCTCCATATCTTGTCTCATTTCCAAGCGACCACATTATTACAGAAGGATGGCTTCGGTCTCGCATAACCATACGCTTAGCTCTATCCACAAAGTGTGGTCTCCACTCAACTTTATCAGAGACATCATATTCGGGATTTTCATAATAAAATCCATGGGCCTCTAAATCTGCCTCATCAATTACATACAATCCGTATTCATCACAAAGGTCAAGAAAATATGAATCAGGTGGATAATGAGATGTGCGAAGCGCATTTATATTATTTTGTTTCATGAGTACTACATCATCAATCATTAATTGGCGGGTGACTGCATGTCCCAAAAGATAGTGAGAGTCATGACGGTTCACGCCTTTAATTATAACCGGGGTCCCATTTACTTTGAAAACTCCGCCTTCAATATCGACCCGTCTGAATCCCGTGCGAAGTGAACGAATATCAATAGGCTCTCCCAAGTGGTTAAAAAGCACTAAAATGCTCGTATATAGAATTGGCTCTTCAGCAGTCCATTTCTTAGGACTGTTAAATTCCAAGACTGCTTTACCGTCACTGCCAAGTGGTTTTTCTGCAACAAGATTTCCAGTTTCATCATATAGATAATATATGATTTCGCTGCCGGGCCCATCATAAGTGCATTCAATATTAAGCAGACCGTCTTTCATGTTATCGGTTAGAGATGATTCAACATAAAAATCAGTAATGGGATTTTTAGGAGTGGAGTATAGGAAGACCTCTCTGAAAATTCCTGAAAATCTAAAATAATCCTGATCTTCAAGGTATGTTGCACAGTTGAATTGATAAACTTCGACACTAAGAAGATTAAGTTCATTTTCAAGATAATCTGTAATATCAAACTCGGAAGGCATATGTGAACACTGACTGTATCCGCACTCTTCACCATTAATATATACTTTAAAAGCGGAGTTTACACCCTCAAAATGCAGAATAGTTCTTCTGTGTGCGAATCTGGTGGGAATTGTAAATTCAGTTCTGTAAATTCCGATTTCATTTTCATCAGGAATAAACGGAGGTTCAACCGGTATTGGATATATAGAGTTTGTATAATGAGGAGTTCCATAACCCTGAGCCTGCCAGCATGACGGAACAGGTGTTGTGTCCCATTGCGATGCATCATAATCTACTTTAAAATGTCCGATAGGTATATCATAATTGCATTGGGCAAAATAGAAATCCCAAATGCCGTTAAGGCTTTTAAAATATGGAGAAGAATTTCTAGAAAGTTGAATTGCTTCATCTATATTTTTATAAGGAATTGAGGCTCCGTGAGGATTAATCCGGTTAATCCCCAATACACTTAAATCTTTGTAATATTCCATAACAGTACCTCCAAAATAAATATACACTCATTTTAACATGAATAAATTTATCATTATACATAAAGTGACTGATATATAATTTTATGAGGCACAGAAATACATTAAGGTGTGCCGATAATAATATTCACTCGTTATAAACTCGGGTAGTGAAATTATAATCATTGGCACGGAACCATTCCTCGGCTACGCCTGCGGTACGGTTCTTTAGTGGAAATATGAAGAGGGATGATGTAAACTTGTAATATACAAATGAAAAGGATGTGAAAGTAGTGAAAATGTTCGATATTATTGCGAAAAAACGTGATAGTAAAATTCTGTCGTACGATGAACTTGAATTTTTCGTCAATGGAATTGTAGATAAAAGCATTTCTGATTATCAAACAACAGCGCTTTTAATGGCTATATATCTTAATGGAATGGATGGAAGAGAAACTTCTGATCTTTGTATGCTTATGGCTCGTTCAGGAGATATGATGGAGTTTTCAGAGGAACTTATTACTGTTGATAAACACAGTACCGGGGGAGTAGGAGATAAAACTTCTCTAATTGCCGGTCCGATTTGTGCAGCAGCAGGTCTAACTGTAGCTAAAATGTCCGGTCGTGCATTGGGACATTCCGGCGGAACAGTTGATAAACTTGAATCTATTCCGGGATTCAAAGTTGATATGACAGTTGAAGAATTTGAACAAGCATATAGAAAAACTGGTATTTGCATTGCAGGGCAGTCCGGAAATATGGTTCCTGCGGATAAAATATTATATGCGCTTAGAGATGTAACAGCCACAATTGACTGCCTGCCACTTATTGCTACAAGTATTATGAGTAAGAAACTTGCTGCAGGAGCTGGTAACATTGTACTGGATGTAAAAGCTGGCAGTGGAGCATTTATGAAAGATGCAAAAAGTGCATTCGAACTGGCTGAAAAAATGGTTGAGATTGGCGTCAATAATAGTAGAAATATATCTGCATTGATAACAATGATGGACGCGCCGCTTGGATATGCTGTCGGTAACTCTCTTGAGGTTGAAGAAGCTGTTGAAATTCTTAAAGGGAATGGAAAGGATACTGACCTATATAAAGTGTCTACAGCTCTTGCGGCAGAACTAATATCAATGACTCAGAATATTGAAGCTACTGAGGCTTTAAAAATTGCACAAAATAAGATTAGCGATGGCAGTGCTTTGCAGAAACTAAAAGATATGGTTAGTGGTCAGGGTGGAAATGTAAAGGCACTTGATGATTTTAGTCTGTTTAAACAGCCGAAAAATAAATATGAAATTTTGGTAAAAGAAGATGGTTATTTATCAGAGTTAAAAGCAATGGGAGTTGGTATTGTTTCAATGAATCTTGGAGCAGGCAGAGGGAAAAAGACTGATACAATAGATTATTCAGCAGGGATACGCCTATTAAAGAAACCCGGAGATAGTGTAAGAATAGGTGAAGTTCTTGCTGTGCTATATTCTGATAAAAAAGATCTTAAGATATTTGCCGAAGAGTTTTTATCAGCATGTGAATTCTCAAAAGAAAAACCGGTGATGCCACCACTTATTCTGGGCAGAGTCTCTAAGAACGGTAGTGTAACTTACTAAAGAAAAAGGGAGAAAAGATGAAAAAAATATTAGCGGGGTTGGTTTGTATCAGCCTCATGTTCAGTCTGGTTACAGGAGTTTTTGCACAGGACGAGGATTTTGATATAAGCATTGTTAATCAAATGGTGCTTACTACTGATATAAATGCACTTCAATCAAGAAGCTATATACTTCTTGAGGCATCAACAGGACAGGTGCTTCATGAAAAAAATAGTCAGATAAGATATCCTATGGCCAGCCTGACCAAAATAATGACTACATATGTAATTATGAAGGAAATGGCAAAAGGTGAAATCACATATGATACGGTTATTACAGCCAGTGAATATGCGTGTAGCTTTGGAGGATCACAGGTTTGGCTCGAACCAGGTGAACAGTTCACTCTTCGTGAAATGCTAAATGCAATTGAATTACATTCAGCAAATGATGCTGCTGTTGCTGTTGCAGAAGCTGTATCAGGGAATGAAGCTTCTTTTGTGCAACTTATGAATGCTGTAGCAAAAGAACTTGGAATGGAAGACACCAAGTACTTTGACTGTACAGGATTAACAGATGTAGGGCATTATTCAACTGCTGAAGATACAGCACGACTTGCTCTTGCACTCACTACCGAGTATCCGGAAATTTTTGAATTTACAACTAAAGTATATGAACCATTTAGGGAAGGTGAAGATCAGGTTGACCTATATAATAGAAATAAACTTATTCAATATTATTCAGGTGCTACAGGGTTGAAAACAGGATTCACAACTCTTGCTGGTCACTGTCTGGCAGCTACTGCAGAGCGAGGTGGATTTGAGCTTGTTTCAGTAGTTATGGGGGCTCCGAATACAAATGCTCGATTTGCTGATTCTACAAAACTTCTTGATTATGGATTTTTGGAATTTGATTTTTTTACAATTGAAGACGGAGGAATTTCTGCAGGCACAATCCCAGTGGAAAAGGGTATTGAGCTTGAAGTGGGTAGCTATGTTGAAAAAAGTTCCGAGTTTTTGCTTAATAAAGAAGATTTTGAAAAAATAGAGAGAGTGGTTGAAATTCCTGAGATACTTGAAGCGCCTGTGGAAAAAGATACTGTAATAGGGACTATAAAATATATGCTAAAGGGAGAAGAACTGGGATCAGTTTCTATTTTGACAGACTCGGGAACTGAGAAAGCAGGATTCTTTAAATTGCTTTGGCGGAAGATACTTTCCTGGTTCGGTGTTGTAAGGTGACTTTTCACATTTAAACATGATGATTTTGGGAGGGGCTGATTGTGAAACAGCCCCTTTTCTGATAAAATGATTAAAATTGTAGGGCGGTGCCCGGGAGGACAAAGATATAACAAATTTATTTGCAAATTGGGAGCAATATTTATATATAATTCCCGTAATAATAATAGCACTTACGTTCCATGAATTTTCTCATGCTTGGGTTGCGTATAAACTAGGAGATGACACAGCAAAAAAGAGAGGGCGGCTCACACTTAATCCATTGAAGCATTTGGATATTTTAGGAACATTGATGTTTATTGTTGCACATATCGGATGGGCAAAACCAGTGCCGGTAAATGCTATGAATTTCAAAGATCCTAAGCAGGACATGGTTAAAGTTGGTGTTGCAGGACCTTTGATGAACCTATTGATAGCTTTTATAACAGCTTTTCCAATACAGATTATAGTAGCTATTTATGCGACCAGACCGGCAGGACAGTTTGTCTTAATATTATGGGAATTTCTAATAATGTTATTTAGTGTAAACTTATATCTGGCTGTGTTTAACCTATTACCAATTCCACCTTTGGATGGGTCAAGAATTTTTTATGGGCTTTTACCACAGAAATACTATTTTAAGATTATGCAATATGAAAGATATGTGGCTTTTGCATTGATTTTGTTTGTTGTTATTGCACCACGGGTTTTAAGTTCGGTTTTAAATACACTTGTATATCCCTTTAGAGAAGCATTTCTCTGGATTGCGGATTTGATAATAGGAGTATTTATCTGATAAAATATACATAGTAAGATAATGTGATATTTATATAATTAATGGAGGTTTATGATGTCTAAGAAAGTTGTTTTAAGCGGAGCGCGACCTACAGGTGCATTACATATTGGTAATTATCTCGGAGCAGTTCAGAATTGGGTTAAACTTCAGGAAGAGTATGAATGTTATTTCTTTATTGCCGATTGGCATGCTTTGACAACAGGTTATGAAGATACATCAGCCTATAAAAATAATATTGATGAAGTAGTTATGGATCTTTATGCAGCAGGTTTGAATCCGGATAAATGTAGTATTTTTCTGCAATCCGCATTGAAAGAGCATGCTGAACTACACCTTCTTTTTTCAATGATTACTCCATTGTCATGGTTAGAGCGATGTCCTACATATAAAGATCAACTTTCCCAGATGGATGAAAAAAATATTCGCACATATGGATTTTTAGGTTATCCATGTCTTCAGTCAGCCGATATTTTAATATACAAAGCTGATTTTGTTCCGGTGGGTGAAGATCAGCTACCGCATGTTGAGATGACAAGGGAGATCGCCCGTAGATTTAATTTCATTTATGACTGCAAAGTTTTTCCTGAACCAGAACCTCTTTTAACACAGGCAAAAGTGCTTCCGGGACTTGACGGCAGGAAAATGAGTAAGAGTTACAATAATACGATTGCTTTGAAGGATAGGGGAGATGTTCTACGTAAAAAGGTAATGAGTATGATTACTGATCCGGCCCGTATAAAAAAAGATGATCCGGGGCATCCGGATGTTTGTGCTGTTTTTGCATACCACAAACTTTTTAATAAAGATGAGGTTGAGCAAATCGAATGTGACTGCAAAGCAGGAGCAATAGGATGTGTTGGTTGTAAAAAAAATCTATATAGTAAACTTGTAGATGTTTTGAAACCTATACATGAGCGTAGGTCTGAAATTGAGAATAATCCTAAAATGATAAGAGATATTATTGCAAAAGGTAATGCCAGAGCTCAAAAAGTTGTAATAGAAACGATGGTCGATGTTAGAAAAGCCATGAAAATAGACTGGGAGTAATCTTTAAATGAAAACAACCCTTGTATATGATTTAAAATTAGAGAATTTTGAAGGTCCTTTTGATCTGCTATTTCATTTAATTGAAAAAAATGAAATGGATATTTATGATATACGCATTTCTGAAATTACAGACCAATATCTGGATTATCTAATGAATATGGAACATCTGGACATGGATATTGCAAGTGAATTTCTTGTGACGGCATCTACTCTTCTTCATATAAAATCCCGAATGCTTTTACCGACAGTAGAAGATGATGAAGAACCGATAGATCCGAGAGAAGAATTAGTAATGCAGCTGCTGGAGTACAGACGTTGCAAGGCTTCTGCAAGTATGTTGAGGGAAAACTTTGCAAAAAACAAAACATTTATGTACAGAGTTGAATCAAAGGAAGATTTTGGACGAACAGTTAAAACTTACTTACTGTCACCCTCTGTTCTAAAAGAAATGTATGCAAATATAAAAACTCGGAATTTTAATAAGAAAAACTTAAATGCCCGATATGTTAATAATCTGCTGCGACATGAGAAGTTCACAGTTGGCAGGAAGCTCAGACAACTCGTACGAGTTCTGTTTAAAAAGGAAGATATCAGCTTTTTTGAAGAATTTAAAAGTAGAGGAGCCCATAAACTTGATGTAATAACAGGGTTTCTGTCAATTCTTGAACTAGCTAAGGAAAAAAAGGCACGGTTAAAACAAAAAGGAATATATAAAGATATTAGAATATCAAAAACTGAAAAACTCCAGGAGAATGACTTTGAAGAATTTCTGAATATATACAAGTGATCGGATGTGAGACAATGAAAGACAGAGAATTTAAAAACACTATAGAGGCTATACTGTTTGCCTGCGGCGATGAGGTCAGGGTAGACAGAATTTCTGATGTTCTGGGGATTAATGTCGACAGAACTGAACAATTAATTAATGAACTATCACTTGAATATCTAGGCGAAAACAGAGGGGTTGTAATACGTCGAATGAATAATACAGTTCAAATGGCAACCAATCAAATCTACTTTGATAAAGTAAGATTATTATTTGAGAAAAATGATACAAGAAACCTTTCTCAGGCAGCTTATGAAACGCTGGCAGTAATTGCATATAATAAGGAAGCAACGAGAGCAAAAATTGAATCTGTAAGGGGTGTTGGATGCGGTTCCTCTGTATCCACTTTACTTGACCGTGAGTTGATTGAAGAGGCCGGGCGACTTGATGCACCAGGACGACCTGTGGTTTTCAGACCTTCCATGGAATTTTACAGAGCTTTTGGATTTAAAAGCCTGGACGATTTGATTCCGATTGAGCTTCCTTCTGATAGTGAGCCCGAACCGGGTTCGCAGATAAATCTAGATGATTTCACAGAACCGGAAATGCCGGAAACACCTCCTGAAAGCATGGAAATATGATGGATGGAATACGACTTCAAAAGTATATAGCCAGTTGCGGTGTGGCTTCTAGACGAAAAGCTGAGGAGCTAATTGAAAGAGGGGTTATATCTGTAAATGATACAGTTGTTTCAACTCAAGGCTATAAAGTTATGCCTGGGGACAGGGTAACCGTCAATGGTGATAGTATATTTCCTGAAAAAAACAAAGTTTATGTTTTATTAAATAAGCCGCGTGGAGTGGTTTCGACAGCTAGTGATAAAGAAGGGCGTAAAACTGTTCTTGATTGTATCAGCGGTATTGATGAACGGCTTTATCCTGTAGGACGACTTGATTATGGTACAACCGGTTTACTGATTCTTTCAAATGATGGAGATTTTACGAAATTCATGACACATCCTTCCCATCATGTAGCTAAAACATATATAGCTGTCGCATTTAGTGATTTTGACACAGTAACAATCAATAAGTTAGAATCTGGAGTTGATATCGGTGGTTATGTGACTGCGCCTGCCAACGTTTCTTTTGAGGGGCAGGGCTATAAACACAATTCAATTAGAATAACTATATACGAAGGAAAAAACAGACAAATTCGAAGAATGATTGAAGCTGTTGGTCTCCGCGTCAAAGCATTGAAAAGAATAGGCATTGGCAATATCCATGATACCCAACTAAAACCGGGGGAGTGGCGTCATCTTTCGCAGAGAGAACTCAAGGGACTGGGATATGATGCTGATTAATGCTTTGGGTATGTCGCGTGCATATGCCTAGGCAGTAGTTAAACCGGGAGATACAGTAATTGATGCAACATGTGGTAAAGGTAGAGATACACTTTTATTGGCCGGCCTGGTAGGTGAAAGTGGTCATGTATTCGCATTTGATATCCAGGTAAAATCTCTATTACTCACTTAAGAATTGATTTCATCAAATAATATTATTAATGCAACACTTATACATAATAGTCATGAAAACATGGTTGAATATGTTTCTGTAGGAATCTCATGCATTATGTTTAATCTTGGTTATCTGCTGGGAACAGATCATACTCTTTCTACTATTGGAAGTATAACAATTATTGCGTTACAAAAAGCTATGAAACTTCTGATCACAGTCCAAAAGTCACATTTGAAAATCAAAAGAACAATCCAGCTATATTCATCTGCATAGAAAAACTCTAAATATCTAATTCAATATAAATACAGAAATTCTGGTCGGGAGACTTGCCCGTTTGCTTAGCATTGTTACTAAACGGGCAAGTCTCCCGACCAGAATTTCCGATTATTTAGGTGGGGATTTTGTGGGAATTAGGGGTTGACAGTGGGGGGAAGGGGGAGTAAAATGTACTTGGGTGGTAACGAAGTGTAAGAAAGTGGGAGAGGTTATAGAGTCCCACACCCGGAATAAGACAGAAGTGTGGTAACAATGGTACAAACATTCCAGGGCGATTATCTATATAAGTTTGATGACAAGGGCAGAATAATAGTGCCTCAGATTTTCAGGGAAAAACTTGGATTAAAATTTAATGTATCAGTTGATATTGATGATGAATGCCTGACTATTTATCCAATGGATGAGTGGGACAGAGTACATGAAGATATAAACAGTAAACCGCGTTTTGATAAAAAAACAAAAATGATGAAAAGACGCTTCTATGCAAACAGCGCAACATGTGATGTTGATAAGCAGGGAAGAATTCGAATTCCTGCAGGTTTAAGAGAAAAAGCAAACCTCCTTGGAAAAGAAGTGTATTTTGTAGGCGCAGGTGAAATTGCAGAAATCTGGGAAAAAGAAAAATGGGAGAGCATTCGGTAAATGAAAGAGTAAATGATTATGACTCAAAACTTTAAACATGAATCAGTTTTACCAGATGAAACCATAAAATATCTAAATATTAGAAAAGATGGGAAATATATAGATTGTACCGCAGGAGGCGGAGGGCACAGCAGCATGATCTTGAGTCAGCTGGGCAAAGGTGGTCTTCTTATAGCAATTGACAGAGATGCAGATGCAATAAAAGCCACCGAAGAACGACTTAAAAGAATTAAAACTAATGGCGAGTACATTGTTTTAAAAGATAATTTCCTGAACATTGACAAAATAATAGAGGATAATGTCCCCGAGGGGGTAGATGGGATTCTGATGGACCTGGGAGTATCATCTCATCAGCTTGATAAGGCTGAGAGAGGGTTTTCATACCATGATGATGCACCGCTGGACATGAGGATGGATACTGATGAAACTATAACGGCTTACGATGTCGTTAATAATTATACTAAAGAAAAACTCGCAAAGGTTATCGGAAGATACGGCGAAGAAAAATACGCAGGAAGAATAGCTTCGGCTATAATATACAAAAGAAAAGATAATCCTATCAAAACTACTATAGAATTGGCGGAAATTATAAAATCCGCTTACCCTCCTAAAGACAGGTTCAAGGGAAAGCATCCGGCGAGAAAGACATTCCAGGCATTAAGAATTGAAGTTAACAAAGAACTTGAAATACTGGAAAATACTGTGACAAAGGCTGCTAATTCATTAAAACCAGGCGGACGTCTGGCGATAATATCTTTCCATTCTCTTGAAGACCGAATAGTAAAGGTTGCATTCTCAACGTTGGAAAAACCATGCATATGTCCCCCTACATTTCCTGTATGTGTTTGTAAACGGGTGTCAAGGCACAAAATCATTTCTAAAAAGCCAATATTGCCCACCGACGAAGAGATTAACAATAACAGACGCTCAAGAAGTTCAAAACTTAGAATAATTGAATGCATCAAGACATAATACCAAAGATAAAATTTTTAAAACACAAAAGATCACAGAAACTTACAAAAGACAAAAACCACTAATTTACAAAAGACAAAACGAACAAGAAACACACACTTACAAAAGACAAAACGCATAAGAAACACAAAAGAAAAAAGATCAAGAAACAAAAGAAGTACATCAAGGAAACAGTCGGTCGGTGTAATGCCGACCGACCTAATTTTCCGGGGGTAAGATGAAAACAGAAAAAATCATGGTGCAGGAATTAGAATTCGACCTAAACAGGTTGGATGGGGTAGCTGCTCCTAATGCCACAAAAAATAACAAGTTAACGCTTATAAAAGGCGGAGAATCCAGAAAAAAAGTAAGAGTTTTTCTGGTGATACTGCTTGTTTTTGCTGCGTTTTTCTCAATTATTACAAGATATGGTCAAATGACAAAGCTGAATTATGAAATTGCAGACCTAAAGGAAGAACTTATTACTCAAAATGCAGTAAATTCAGCATTTTCTGTTGATTTAGAAAAGAAAACTAATATGATGAAAATCAGACATGCTGCTGAAACTGAACTTGGAATGCAGGAACCTGATAAATATCAAATAATATATATCGATGTACCAAGAGCCAATTCCATAGAAGTGGCAGATGTTCCTGAATCATCACTTGAGGGTACTGTCGGGATTTTCAACTATATAAAAGGATTTTTATTTGGAACTAACTGATAATATAAATATTACTGATAAGGCCGCACTAGATGCGGCATTTTTTACCTCCGATTAACAGATGTAGACATATAAAAGACCCTCAATATGCCTAATACTGTTTGAAGGATAGGTTATAAATTATGTTGTACACAGAGATGACGTTATATACTATAATTATCATATACATTGGATGATAATAAAAGATGAAATTTTAGAGTTGGATGTTAATAAAAGATGAAAATTTAGAGCAGGAGATTCAGTTTGCCCGATAAAAAAAAGAAAAAGAAAAAGAAAAGAATAATAACAGAGGAAATCAAGAAAAATAGAAGGCTTCTATTTTTAATTGCAATTTTCCTATTGATTGCTGTTGCTTTAATAGGAAGAATTTTCTATATACAATTCATTTGGGGAGCAGAGTTAAGTAAAGAAGCATATCGTCAGCAGAACAGTGGTATGATTATCAGTCCTGTCAGGGGAGATATTTATGACAGAAATGGCAAGGAACTTGCTGTATCAGTTGCGGTTGACAATATAACCGTCAGTCCAAAAATTCTTAAAAACAATACAATAGGTGCCGGAGATGTAGCAATCGAACTTGCAGAAATTCTGGGATTTGAAACAGAAGCCATTCTTCTTAAACTTGTTAGAGACACAGAATTTGAAATTATAGCAAAAAAAGTTGATCGAAAAACAGGTGATGAAGTAAGAAACTGGATACTAAAAAATAATATTGATGGTGTTTATGTAGATGAAGATACCGAAAGATTTTACCCAAACTATAATCTAGCAGCACATGTTATTGGTTTTACCGGTGCAGATAACCAGGGTCTGTTTGGTATTGAAGCCACTATGGAAGAATTTCTTAAAGGGATTCCTGGTAAAATAATAAATGAAGTAGATAAAGATGGTAATGCTCTTCCATTTTCAGAAACCACAGAAATAGATGCAGACAATGGAAAAAGTGTAGTACTGACAATTGACAGCAATATTCAATATATAGCAGAGAAAGCACTGGAAAAGGCGTTGAAAGATAATGAAGTAGCCCGAGGGGGATGTGTAATAGTTGCAGATTCTTCAACTGGTGAAATTCTAGCGATGGTTTCAAAGCCTGACTTTGATCTTAATGAACCAAGAAAGAATCCACCCGGATTTGAAACAGTGGGATGGAGTGGATACTCTGATGAGGAAACAGAGCTTCTCAGCAAGACTGTATGGAAGAATAAAGCTGTATCTGATACATATGAACCTGGATCAACTTTCAAAGCTGTTGTTGCTTCTATGGCTCTTGAAAATGATGTAATGCGTCTTACTGACATTGTTGATGACTATCCTGTAGAAGTACAGGGAGCAAAAATATACTGCTGGAGCAAAACCAATCCTCACGGGGTAGAAACCTTTTTAGAAGCTATATATAATTCGTGTAATCCTGTTTTCGTAAAAGTTGCTCAGAAACTTGGGATAACTAAGTTCTATGAATATGTTGAAATGTTTGGGTTCAGAGAAAAAACCGGTATAAATCTTCCGGGAGAAGAAATAGGAGTTTTTCACGAAGAACCAATGGAAATAGATATGGCTGTTGCCGCATTCGGACAGCGGTTTATTATAACACCAATGCAGATTGTGTCTGCATACAATGCGATTGCAAACGGCGGATATCTGATGACACCGATGCTTGTTAAAGAAATTCTTGATGATAATGGTAATGTTGTAGAGCGGTTCCAGCCGTCTGTAGTCAGACAGGTGATTTCAGAAGAAACTTCAACAACAATGGCAGGAGTTTTAGAAGGCGTTGTTTCTGAGGGAACAGGTAAGAATGCTTTTATACCCGGATATAGAGTAGCAGGTAAAACCGGAACCTCAGAAACTACAGAAGATGACAGATATATTGCTTCATTCTGTGGATTTGCACCTGCTGATAACCCGGTTGTGACTGTTTTGGTAATGCTTGATGATCCCAGAGGAGATTCTGTTTATGGCGGAGTTATTGCAGCTCCTGTTGTTGGATCTATAATTGAGCAAACCCTTGAATATCTTCAGGTGCCTAGAAAAGGCGATGAAGAGTATATAGAAAGAGAAACTGTTGTGCCTGATATTACAGGATATTCTCTGGAAGAGGCTGTTAATGAGTTGAAAACGGGCAACCTTGAGTATATTATTGAAGGTGATGAAACAGGTGATGACCTTACAGTAGTTTACCAATTTCCCAAAGCAGGTGAAATGCTGGTTGAAAAGAGTGTTGTTGTTCTCTATAAGTACATGCCAGAAGAGATTGTAACCGTAAAAATGCCAAATTTGATTAATAAAACTCTTGGAGAAGCAAAAAGTACCCTGAATAGTCTGAGTTTGAATATCAGAGTAGATGGGTCCGGTGTATGTGTTGCCCAAACAGTATATTATGGAACAGTTCTTGAAATAGGCAGCATAGTTGAAGTGAGGTTCAGACATCTTGACAATATTGACTAGGAGACAAATATGAGACTGAAAAAAATTATCAAAGACATTGAAATACTAGGTTTGGAAGGAACAGAGAATCCTGAAATAACCGGAATTGCATATGACTCCAGAAAAGTTAAACATGGTTTTCTATTTATATGTATTGATGGTGTTGAAGATGATGGACATAAATATCTGGATAAAGCATGGCAAAACGGAGCAGTTGCTGCAATTGTAACCAGGAAGATTGAAACTAGTGATAAAACTGTTGTAATTACAAGTGATACGCGACGGACATTAGCCAGTTGTTCAGCAAATTTTTATGGAAATCCTTCTCATGATATGAAGCTTATGGGAATAACAGGCACGAAAGGTAAAACAACAACTTCTTTTATGATTAAGTCAATTCTTGATGAGGCTTTCGGCGATTGTGCCATAATGGGTAATATTGGAATAGATTATAAAGACATACACATAACAACTTCACAGAACACACCTCAGTCAAGTGACTTACAGTCAGTTCTAAGAGATATGGTTGATGCAGGGGTGGAAAATTGTATTATGGAGGTCACATCAATGGGCCTCAGCCAACTAAGAACAGGTTATACAAAATATTCAATAGGAATGTTTACTAATCTCTCCCGGGCTCATATAGGCAGCAGGGAACATGCAGATTTTGATGAATATTTAGCTTCTAAGGCCATGTTGTTTTCTATGTGTAATAAAGGAATAGTTAATATTGATGATGATCATTCACAATACATAATTGATTCAGCGAAATGCCCTATAACTACTTTATCAGCAAAATCGAAGGCAGATGTCAGTATAAGCAATATACAAATGCGCGGTGACGGTTCAACATTCACTTTCAAAGGATTTGGCCGTGAAATATCTATTGAGCTTGAAATGCCAGGTATGTTTAATGTATATAATGCATCATTTGCAGCCACAGCAGCTATTATGTCCGGGGCTGATGATGAATCTGTTAAATTAGGTATTTTTAATGTTACAGTTCCCGGCAGATGTGAAAAGCAGGACATTGATACTGATTATTCTGTTATTATTGATTATGCCCACTCACCGGACAGCCTTGAAAAACTTCTTGAAGCCATGCAGGAGTTTTCCGAGAGTCGCGTAATATCAGTTTTTGGATGCGGGGGAGATCGTGATAATACTATGAGACCTATGATGGGTGAGATATCCGGGTTAAAGGCTGACTTTACAATAATAACATCTGATAATCCACGGTTTGAAGTTCCAGGTGAAATAATCAGTCAGATAGAAAAAGGAATGAAGACCACAAATGGTGAATATATATGCATTGAAGATCGCACTGAGGCAATTGAATATGCAATGAGAAATGCTAAAAAGAATGACTTGGTTATTCTGGCCGGCAAGGGACATGAAACATATCTTGATAAAATGGGTAAAAAAACACATTATGACGAACGTGAAATAGTTGTGGAAGTGTTAGAAAAACTCAGAGGTGAGTAATTGAAAATGAATGCCATCAAAGCAGCTGAAATTATGGGCGGAACAGTAAATGATATGCCGGAAGAACTTGTATTTACAGGCGTATCGACTGATACCCGAGATATTTCGGCCGGTAATTTGTTCATAGCAATCAAAGGCGAGAACTTTGATGGTTCAGAATATATTGCTAAGGCTTTTGAAAAAGGAGCATCATGTGCACTTACATCTGCTGATATAAACGACCCCAAGGTGATAACTGTTAAAGATACTATAATTGCCCTCGGAACACTTGCAAGACATCATCGCAATCAATTTGATATACCGGTTATAGCTGTTACAGGAAGCGTTGGCAAAACAACAGTTAAGAATATGCTTATATCTGTATTTTCGCAAAAATACACTGTACACAGTACAATAGGCAATAAAAACAACCATATTGGACTTCCGTTGACATTACTTAAGCTTGAAAATAATCATGAAATATCAATACTTGAAATGGGGATGAGTGATTTTGGAGAAATAGATTACCTGTCATCGATTGCACAGCCCGATTATGCTGTAATAACTAATATCGGAATGTCCCATATAGGGATTCTTGGCTCACAAGAGAACATACTAAAAGCTAAATCCGAAGTTACGAATCATATGAAATCAGGGGGAACAGTACTGATAAACGGCGATGATATATTTCTTAACAGTATAAAAGTTTCAAAACGGCTTATTTTGAAAAAATTCGGAATAGAACCAGTACATGACTATACAGCTACTAAGATAGGAAACGATGATGAGGGAAATTGTACATTTGTATCAGATGGAACACAATTCGTGCTTCCGGTTCCCGGTGAATACAATGCGATTAATGCTATGGGAATAGTGGCTATTGCAAGAATGTTCAAAATTGAAGAAAAACTCATACAAAAAGGATTGATTGAATTTAAACAGTCAAAAATGAGGTTGTATAGGTTTGAAAAAGATGGTGTAAATTACATAAATGATGCTTATAATGCAAATCCGCAGTCAATGATAGTTGCTTTGGATATTTTACATGCTGCACCAGGAAGGAAAATTGCTGTTTTAGGAGACATGTTGGAAATGGGTAAGTTTTCAAAGGCTGAGCATACAAACCTAGGAGCTTATGCAACTCAAAAAGCAGATATTCTGATACTGTGCGGAGATGAAGCAGATAATATAGCGAAAGGCGCAGCAGATTTAAATAAGAAGATAGAAATACACACATTTGAAAATTCCTCTGAAGCTGGAGATTATTTAAAATCACATGTCATTGAAGGAGACACGGTTCTGGTAAAGGGATCAAGGGGAATGAGGATGGAAAATGTGTTAGAATATACCAAAGATGGAGGGAATGAATAAATGTGGAAACCACTAATTATATCTCTGACTGCAGCGGTTTTACTGGGGTTTTTACTTATCCCGCTGCTTAGGCGATTGCGATTCGGACAGACAGTCAGAGAAGACGGACCTCAGTCCCATCTATACAAAACAGGAATTCCTACCATGGGCGGATTTATTTTTATAATACCCGTTGTAGTGGTTGGTATATTTTTTACTGATAGTATCAGGCATATGGGCAGTATGCTTGCAGCTATTGCTGCATTCACAATGGTAGGTTTTGTAGATGATCTTCTAAAAATTATAAGAAAAAAGAATGACGGGCTTAGTGTAATGCAAAAATCCATTGCTCTTTTTATTATATCTGCTGCATATGCAGTATTTTCAACGTTATTTACAACTGCAGCAAACCACATGATAATACCGTTTTCTGCTATGGGGGAAACAATAACAATTCCTATATGGATATATATACCATTTCTGATTATATTCCTTTATCTGATGACAAATGCAGTTAACCTCACAGACGGGGTAGACGGACTTGCAAGCTGTGTTACAACATTAGTTCTGTTATGCTTCTTTATGATTATAAAAGTTGCTCCTACACAATTCGTAGATGAAACAATTCTGATTCTTGCGATGATTGGTGCATTGATAGGATTTTTGTTTTTCAATGCCCATCCTGCAAAGGTATTCATGGGAGACACTGGGTCTATGGCATTGGGTGGACTGGTCGGGGTACTGGCAATACAGATGCAGATACCATGGGTGATATTAATAGCAGGGATTGTCTATGTTATAGAAGCACTATCATCATTTATTCAAGTGATGCATTACAAGAGAACAAAACGAAGGGTGTTTAAAATGGCACCTATCCATCATCACTTTGAACTGAGCGGTTGGAAAGAACAAAAAGTGGTATTGGTATTCAGTTCGGTTACAATCTTAGCATGTCTGACGGCATACTTTGTCCTAGGACTTTTTTAGGAGGACCTATTGGAAAGAACAAGGAAAATACAGCCCTTTAATTTCCTGATATTTACCTTTACTTTGATACTCATAGCGCTGGGTATTGTAATGGTATTCAGTGCAAGTACTCCTGCGGCGAAAAATCAATTCGATAATATATATTATTTTTTATACCAGCAACTCATAGCTTTTGGGATAGGGTTTGCTGCTTTGA
>Ga0307989_1000661_pt1 | contig 21246 bp, 15 predicted proteins | sample EllFjometagen185_FD_203164 | JGI IMG/M metagenome (GOLD analysis project Ga0307989, IMG submission 203164) | Marine microbial communities from Ellis Fjord, Antarctic Ocean - #185 | ecosystem: Environmental > Aquatic > Marine > Unclassified | place: Southern Ocean | collected 2014-10-08
TTTACTAATGGATAAAATATAAAGCTTATTTTTAAAAATGCCGGTTCGATGAATTCATCAAACCGGCATTTTTTGTGCGATGTTAAATTCTTCAATTCATTGCAAATTTGTGTTTGAATAAAAATGAATAAAAAGTTATCTTCGCTAAAAATCAATTTACTTGGCAAAAAAAGAAACAAGTCCAAAAGTTTCAGGACGAGTTCAATTTTACACAATAAAAAAATAATACAAATGAATATTCTGATTATTGGTTCAGGTGGAAGGGAACACGCTTTAGGATGGAAAATAAAACAAAGCAACAAGCTCGAAAAGCTATTTTTTGCACCGGGTAATGCAGGAACAGCAGAACTTGGTACAAACATCGAAACAAGTGTGTCGGACTTTCAAAACATAAAAAAACTTGTACTCGAAAATAAAATTGATTTGATGTTGGTTGGTCCCGAAGTTCCATTAGTTGAAGGATTAAGCGACTTTTTTGCTGAGGATAAGGAATTAAAATCGGTTGGTGTTGTTGGTCCCAAAAAATTGGGTGCTCAACTTGAAGGCAGCAAAGATTTTGCCAAAGAATTTATGGTACGAAACAACATTCCAACTGCAAAATATATAAGTGTAACTTCAGAAAATTTAGAAGCTGGGTTCGAGTTTTTGGAAACAATGACTGCACCTTATGTTTTAAAAGCTGACGGATTAGCCGCAGGAAAAGGAGTACTTATTATTAACTCTTTAGAAGAAACAAAAAATTCGCTGCAAAAAATGTTGGCAGGTCAGTTTGGCGAAGCCAGCAGCAAAGTTGTAATTGAAGAATTTTTAAGCGGAGTTGAAGTTTCGGTTTTTGTTTTAACCGACGGCAAATCCTATAAAATTTTACCCGAAGCCAAAGATTACAAACGAATTGGCGAAGGCGATTCCGGTTTAAACACCGGTGGTATGGGAGCGATTTCACCCGTTCCGTTTGCAGATGTTGAATTCATGGATAAAGTTGAAAAACAAATTATACAACCCACAATTTCAGGACTTCAGAAGGAAAACATTGATTATAAAGGTTTTGTATTTCTGGGCTTAATAAATGTAAATAATAATCCATTTGTAATTGAATACAATGTTCGAATGGGTGACCCGGAAACTGAAGCTGTTATGTTGCGCATAAAATCAGATTTTGTTGATTTATTGGAAGGTGCAGCTAGCGGAACGCTGCATGAAAAAACAATTGAATTCGATACAAGAACTGCTGTTACGGTAATGTTAGTTTCGGGAGGTTACCCGGAAAGTTACGAAAAAGGAAAAGTTATTACAGGAACCGAAAAAACTAAAAACAGTATAATTTTCCACGCAGGAACAAAAGTTGACGGCAAAAATGTTGTAACTGCCGGCGGACGTGTAATTTCTGTAAGTTCGTACGGAATGAATACAAAAGAAGCACTCGAAACTTCGTATAAAAATGCTGAAATTATTCAATTCGAAAAAAAATATTTCCGCAAAGATTTAGGCTTTGATTTATAAAAAAAGTACACATTAAAATGATTCTTCGAACCTTAAAATCGAACCGATCTATAAACCTCATACTGTTTCCGGTTTTTGGGATTTTGCTTTGGTTAAAAAGTTTGGTTCAGCCATTTTCGTATGAATTTTTTACCGGTGAGAGCAATAACATTTTGTTTGTACCAATAAATAATATATTTGGCGACCTCCTTTTTTTTAGGGTTTTGTTTTCGCTAATTTTCGTAGTCTTTTTTGCATTTGTAGTTCAGCAATTTAACGATCGATACCTTTTTATTCGTGTACGCACCAAACTTCCGGCAACCCTTTTTGTAATTATTGTTGGCGGATTTACAGGTTTACACACGCTGCATCCGGTTTATCCGGCATCTATTTTTCTTTTATTTGCTATTTATTTTCTGTTTTCAACATTAGGAAAAACAAAACCTTACTCTAGTATTTTCAACACTGGTTTTCTTTTGGGAATTGGTTCTCTTTTCTACTTTAATCTTGTTGTTCTGTTTCCCGCTTTTCTGATTGGCATTACCATTTTAATTAAAAATAGCAAGTGGCGCGAATATGTGATTCTGCTAATGGGTTTTTTATTGCCTTTTATTTTTGCAATTAGTTATGCTGTTTTAAGCGAACAAACTCTTGAAATACTAAAAACCTTCGAAGAAAACATCATCACTCCGGTAAATCATTTCCGCACCAATATTCCTTTACACTTGTTGCTAACTTATCTAATATTATTAACACTTGCCGGAAGCATTAAAATCCTGCAACAATACGATTCTAAAAAAGTTAGTACCCGCAAATATTTCACAATTTTCTTTGTACTTTTTGTTTTTTCAATGATAAGTTTTGCATTCATTCCGGCAACATCGCAAGAAATGTTGGTAATAATTGCAATTCCCGTAACTTATCTAATTTCAAATTATTTTGTTTTTATGAAAAGTAGATTTTGGGGTGAACTTCTTTTCGCACTGCTACTTGCAATAGTTATTTTTATGCAGTTTTCCGATAAACTAATTTTGAATGGATAAGAATCGTCCAACACTTGCTATTTACGGAATTCAAGATCGCGAGAATTACAAATATCCATTGTACGTACACGACCACAACCTGGCAATTATGCAAAACGGGAAAGTGGATTATTTTGTGCAACAAGAACGAATTTCAAGACTAAAACGCGACAATAGTTTACACATTCATTTAAAGGATATTCTCAAAGAAAAAAAACTTTTAGATGCAGACTACGACCTTGTTTTTGTAGATAATGTTGTGGGGCGCGCCTTTCTTAGTCGATTTGGAGATGCCCGATTCGAAGCCCCTTTAAACTCTGAGTTATCTGTTGATTTAGAAAAAGGAAAATGTTGGTGGTTTGGCAAAGAAAAAGAAGCCTTTGTTTTAAATCACGAATTGGCACATATTTTTTCATGCATCCCGTTTTTTGGGATGTTTAAAGAAAATAGTCTCTTAATTCATTTCGATGGTGGTGCCAGTTTAAGTAATTTTTCAGCCGCTTTATTTAAGAATGGAAAATTAAATTGGATTGAATATCATTGGGATTTAAAACAATACTCGGCCATTTATAATGCAAATGCTTTGGTGTTTTCTATTCTGGGGGCAAAATTAAATGAACAAAACGCCGTACCCGGCAAATTTATGGGTTTTGCAGGTTTGGGAAAGTCTCGTCCTGAAATAGAAATCTGGCTTAAGCAAAACAATTGCTTTCAAGATATTTGGGGGGAAACATCACTTTTTTTCGAAAAAGTAAAATCCGACTGGCAAATTGAACTTCGTTCTTTTGATCAAAAGAACAGGTTTATTCAGGATGTTGCAGCAACTTTGCAAGATGTTTTCGTTCAGCAAATTCTGAATAAATTAAAAGCACTTGCTGAAGAAACCGGTGCCGAAAATTTGTATTATACCGGAGGCTCGGCATTAAATATTGTGGCAAATACTAAAATTGCAAACAGTAATTTATTTAAAAATGTTTTTATCCCACCCTGCACCGAAGATTCGGGTTTAGCTTTGGGTGCAGCAGCTTTTGTTGAGTGGAAAAAACACGGCAATATTGGAATTCACACACCCTATTTAAATAATTGGGGAATCGAAAACTATTCAGCTTTCTATTCGGGAAAAACCATAAAATTGGTGGCAGAGAATTTAATTCAAAATAAAATAATTGGCGTTTGTAATGGATTCGGTGAGGCCGGCCCGCGTGCTTTGGGAAACCGAAGTATTTTAGCATTAGCAAATTCAAAAGGCTTATCGAAGAAATTAAGTGTTGAAAAAAAAGGTCGGGAATGGTATCGACCGCTTGCTCCAATTGCCTTGGAAAAAAACACAAAATACTTTACCGGATTAGAAAAGGTTCATCCACTTTCAAAATATATGTTGCTCGATTTCTCCGTTCTTCCCGAAAATCAAAAAGAAATTCAAGGAGCCATTCATACCGACAGGACAGCTCGTTTCCAAACTATATTTGAAAAAAATGACAATCCGTTTCTGTTCGATTTACTTCAGCATCTTGACAAGAATTATAATGTAAAAGCGTTAATAAATACTTCCTTTAATTCGCAAGGCGAACCTATTGTTCACACGGAGCAGGACGCATTAAAATCTGCTAATAAAATGAAATTAGACGGAATTATTTTAAACGGAGAGTTTCAATTATTGTAATTCCTTTAAAAACTATTAACTAATTTTGCACGCAACTGTTTATTATCAAAACTGTAATAATGGCAACAATTTTAAATATAGAAACATCAACCGAAGTTTGCTCCGTTACAATTTCGAAAAACGGAAAGCTCTTATTTATGAAAGAGACTCAGGAAGGGTTAAACCACGCGCAGTTTTTAACCGTATTTATTGAAGAACTTTTAGCTGAAAATAATTTTAACTTGAGCCAGTTAGATGCGGTTGCCGTAAGCAAAGGTCCGGGTTCGTACACCGGATTGCGCATTGGTGTTTCTGTTGCAAAAGGTTTGTGCTACGGGCTCGACATTCCTCTTATTGCAGTTAATTCATTGGAAATTATGGGAAAATACGCTGCGAAATCTTTAATTCAATATTCAAATGAAAAAGTATTTTTTTGTCCAATGATTGATGCCCGGCGAATGGAAGTTTATACGGCTTTGTATAATTCTGTGGGTGAGGAGATAAAACCGGTTTCCGCAGAAATTATTAAAGACGATTTTTTATTAGAGTATTTAAACGATTCTAAAGTTTTATTTTTTGGAAACGGAGCTGAAAAATGCAAATCTCAAATTACACATCCAAACGCTATTTTCCAGGGGCCTGAAAAAACTTCGGCACTGTTTATGCAAATTCTTACTGAAGTAAAATACAACAAAAAGGAATTTGAAAACGTTGCATACTTCGAACCGTTCTATTTAAAAAATTTTGTAGCAACCATACCAAAAAATAAGATTATCAGATGAAAAAGAGCCTAATTATATTTCTTTCTGTTTTTTTGCTGACACAAAGCATTTCAGCAAAAGAAAAGAGAATTCACTTTAATCTGAAATATGGTTTTATAAAAGGAGGTGAAGCAGAAATGATAATTATTGATACAATTTTTGATGGCAAACCTGCTATTAGTTATTGTTTTAAAGGGGTTACAACCGGTTTAACAAATACAATTTACGGTGTAAACGACACATACACAACTATTGTTGATGCCAAAACAAATCTTCCGCTAAAAGCAATTCGGGATATTAAAGAGAACAAATATCGCTGGTATAACGAAACCTATTTTTATCATGACAAAGATTCGTTAAACAGTAAACGAACCGGATGGCGTAAAATGCCGGGAAATATGGTCGATATAATTTCATCGTTTTTTTATTTTGTGCGAGAGTACGATATGGAAAAAATGAAGGCAAATGAGATAACAGAACTCACTTCGTTTCATGCCGATAAAATTGATACCATTGCAATAAAATACATAGGAAAAGAAAAAATTAAAACCAGACTGGGAGAGAAGGAAACCTATGTTCTCGTTCCGTCGGTTGATAAAGGAAAACTATTAATGAGTTCCGATGGATTGAGATTTTTTATTGCGAAAGATGGTGAAATACCGGTTATGCTGGAATTTGATTTGAAAATAGGTGTCTTGAAGGCCGTTCTTAAAAGTTACAAAATAGATGGTGTCGAGCAGGTTAAAAAGTAGTGCTGTATAAAACCTCAGCAAATTTTCTCCGAATAGCTTGGTATTAAACTATTTAATTATTTTTGCATTTTATAACTAAGAAAAAGATTACACATGGCTTCAACATCGGATTTCAAAAACGGATTCTGTTTTATTTTTAAAGGAGATATTTATACAATAAAAAGTTTCCTTCATGTAAAACCTGGCAAAGGTCCGGCTTTTGTTCGCACAAAACTTAGAAACGTAAAAACTGGTCGTATTATTGAAAACACTTTCAACTCGGGGGTTAAAGTAGATGAGGTTCGTGTTGAGCGCCGACCCTACCAATTTCTTTACAAAGACGATATGGGATTGAACATAATGAATACTGAAAATTACGAGCAAATTTCTATTCCTGAAGAGATGGTAGAAAACGCCGATTTAATGAAAGAAGGTCAGGTTATTGAAATTAATTTTCATGCGGACGAGGAAATGCCTTTAACTGCTGAAATGCCTGCTGCTGTTGAATTATTGGTTACTTATACAATTGAAGGAGAAAAGGGCAACACTGCAAGTTCAACTGCATTAAAACCTGCAACGGTTGAAACTGGTGCTGAAATTATGGTTCCAATGTTTATTAACGAAGGCGATGTAATTAAAGTTGATTCTAAAGAAAGAACTTATAGTGAACGAGTGAAAAAATAAAAAATTACATTCTATATTATTTATCCGGGCAATATCAGTCCGGATTTTTTTGTGCTTCGTTTTGGCTACGCGAATAAATATCTATAGCAACTATCATCGCAGTAAAACCCCAAAAGGGAACGGAAAGTTTGTCGGTATCTAAAAAGTTATTTAGGAAACCATGCATATAATAAGTAACTAAACTAACGAGTGCAGTTAAAACAAAAGCTTTTAAACGAGTATCTTTTAATCTTGAATAAGTATTTACTGCTGTGTAAATTACTACACCGATAATTAAAAGATAAGTAAGAAGTCCCAAAACACCCGATTCGGAAAGTGATCCCAAATACTCGCTGTGCGCATTTCCTCCATCGGCAGAGTTGGTACTAATTATTGTACGGTCTTTTCTTAATTGATAAGGTGCGTATTTAAACATGTAAGTTCCCGGGCCGAATCCAAAAATTGGTTTGTCGGTAAACATACGAATTGCACAACTCCACCGGTTAATTCTTTCCAGGTTTGAAGCATCGGTTGTTATATTCGACATGGATGAAATATGAGTCATCATATTTGCCGACGACTGCTCAGAGTTTTTTTCTAAACTCATTAAAATTTGAGTTTGAAATAAAAAGAACAAGGTAATAATAGAGACAAAAGTTATAAAAATTGGTTTGAATCTAATTTTCAGTTTAAGCATTCCCCAAACACCCAGCGCAATTATTATACTTAACCACGCTGCCCTACTATACGACAAAATAAAACCTAAAAAGAAAATGCCTAAAATGCCCAACGAAATCAATTTTAATCTCCGGGTAAAAAAACTATTGAATGAGAACAAAACCAAAAATGGTAAATACAAAGCTATAACTGCACCGTACGAAGTATGATCGCTATAAAATGGCGACACAACAAAATGGGCTGCTTGTTTATTCCACAAACCATAACCCAAATGTCGGTATGTGGAGTACAAAATTACAATCGACAAAGAAATTACATAAAGCCAAACGTACTTTTCTAAGTTTTTACCTTCTTTAAATAATTGAGAAGCAAGAAAATACAGACCAACTACAAACCAGGTTCTCATTAAAAAAAACTTGAATGAAACAACAGGCATTGTACTAGTTAAACAGCTTAGTAAAATCCAGAACAAATTCAGATAAATAGCTAAAGAAACAGGGTGTAGAAGAATTTGCCTGTCAAATTTTTTGTCGTGTAATACTTTTAATAAAAAGAGAATTAAAAGACCAAAAAGCAGCGGCTCTGTGGGCAAATACATATCGAAACCAAAACCGGGCATTATTTCGTGCAAGGGAATAGAGAGTGGAGCGAAAAAAGCAATCAGATAAATAATTTTATCGAACGAAAAAATAACCACCAATAAAATGGCCAAAATTAGGGGAAGTGCATTTACAACCATCATATCTTTTTTCACTACAAACCAAATATTCAATAAAATAAAGCTTATTGAAATAAGGTAAAAAAGAGAAATTTTTATGACGGTATTCCGTGCCACAATTTATTCTTCTTTGTGGTAATCTAAAACCAGAAAAACAAGTAAAGCCAGAAAAACTGCCGATATTGTTGAAAAGGCAACAATTAACCAACGTACCGGATAAGATTTTTTGTCGGCCGGAAAAGGTGACTCAACCACGTGTGCGTATGTAATATTTTTTTCGAATTCATTTAAATACACTTCATATTGTGTACTTAACGAATCAATATCACGAATTACAAAATTAAGCCGGGATTCAAGCCAATGCGCTTCCGAACCTTTTTCAACTAAATTATCATATAGTCCTTTAATTTTCTTTGCATCAGAAGTAGAACTTCTTCCGGTTGCAAGTGTATTCATATATCCTCTGGTAATTTCAGGTACCTGGCTTTTAAAATCTACAATTTCATACTTTTGTCTAACACTGTTCAACTCTGCCATTAAAGTATCAAATTCCACATATTTTTTTGACAATTGTTTTTCTGCAATTTCAACCATTTCCCAGTCTTTGGCTTTATGAATTTCTCCAACTTTCTTGTTGTAAAAATAAATAATCGAATCGCACATATTACTTGCCCTTTCCGGTAGTCGATCCATTACCTTTATTTCAACAGTTTCGTATTCTGTTTTACTGGCACTTACATTATTTGCATAAATATCAAACATATAAGTTAGGTAATGCGGGTCGTCTTTTTTAATGGCATAAACTTCATCCAAGGCAAATGCATCGAACATTTTAAATTTAATGTCTTTCGAATTTAAAATCTCAAGCATTTGTTCTGTTTCCGATTCTTCGCTTAAAACCCATAAATTAGTAGGATAGATACGAGCAGTGGATTTAAATTTTGGTTTAATAAAAGTTGAACCGGAAAAAACTGCCGACAGTGCAATAGCAATAATTCCTACCAAAATAAAATGAAATTTGCGTTTCCAAATTAAATTTAGAATACGCTGGTTATCAAAAAAATTATTCATACAATTATTCCTTTTATTTTAATTGTATCGTATGGAACTCGCATAATAAATATGTCTATTCTCTTACACGTTCGCGGCATGCTCGTTTCATAAGATGTGGTTTCAATTCGGTCGCAATGTTTCAACGAAACTGAATGGATTTTAGTATTTAGAAAATCAGATTTTGATTCACTATTCGGCAGTTATTAAAAAATAGTTCTTTTTGCCTTTTTGTGCCAGAATATATTTCCTTCCAATTAAATATTCGCCATTAATTATTAAGTCCGGATTACTAACTTTTTCTTTGTTGATACTCAGTCCATTCCCTTTAATGGTTCTGCGTAATTCTCCTTTCGACGGGAATATCTCTGTTTTTTCAGTTAGCAAATCAATAATATTAATTCCTGTTTCCAGTTCAGATTTTGAAATGTTAAACTGAGGAACTCCTTCAAAAACAGCAAGAAAAGTGCTTTCGTCTAATTTGTGTAGCTGTTCGGCAGTTCCTTTTCCAAAAAGAATTTGCGAAGCAGCAACTGCCATTTCGTATTCTTCTTTAGAGTGAACCATTGTAGTAATTTCTTCGGCTAATTTTTTCTGAAGTGCACGTGCATGTGGAGCTTCTTTGTGTTGTTCAATTATTGCAATTACCTCTTCGCGAGGAAGTAGTGTAAAAACTTTAATGTATTTCTCAGCATCTTCGTCCGATGTATTTAGCCAAAATTGGTAGAACTGGTAAGGTGTTGTTTTTTCCGGATCGAGCCAAACATTTCCTTGTTCCGTTTTTCCAAACTTACCGCCATCGGCTTTGGTAATTAATGGAATAGTTAGCGCAAATGCTTCTCCACTGGCTTTTCTACGAATAAGTTCAGTTCCCGTAGTAATATTTCCCCATTGGTCTGAACCTCCCATTTGTAATTTGCAGTTTAGGTTTTCGTACAACCACAAAAAATCGTAACCCTGAACCAACTGATAGGTAAATTCGGTAAACGACATTCCCACTTTCGATTCGGCACCAATTCGTTTTTTTACCGACTCTTTTGCCATCATATAATTTACCGGAATGTGTTTTCCAATGTCGCGAATGAAATCGAGAAAAGAGATTTTTTTCATCCAGTCGTAGTTATTCACCATAACCGCGGCATTTGCCTCACCTGAATCGAAATCAAGAAATTTAGAAAGCTGTTGTTTAATTCCATTCAGGTTTTTATTCAAAATCTCCTCGTTCAATAAATTTCGTTCTTGCGACTTTCCCGATGGGTCGCCAATCATACCGGTTGCACCGCCAACCAAAGCTATCGGTTTGTGTCCTGCCAGTTGAAATCGTTTTAACAACATAATTTGCGCGAAACTTCCAACATGTAACGAATCAGATGTTGGATCGAATCCAATATATGCAGGGGTCATTTCTTTTGCAAGTTGTTCTTCGGTTCCGGGCATTACATCGTGCAACATGCCGCGCCACTTCAAGTCTTCAACAAAGTTCATTGAATGTATATTTAAAATTTGCGCAAAGATAAAAAATGCTAATTGTTATACAGAGTGTTCAGGAATAAAAATCAATAAATGAAGGATTTGTCTTTTTCAGGTAAAAAATATTGAAGATTGATTTATATTATTTTTTTATACCAGGGTTCATCGTCATCCGATTTGGACTCGTCCCAAAAATCAATAAATGGGAAAATTGTTGGTGCCAAATTTCTAATGGGATAATACATTTGCGATTCCGATTTAGTTTTGCTGGAAAGGATTTTCATGTCTTCGTCTATTTTGTCGAATACAAGCAAAACGATACTTAAAATTAGGGCAGCTCGTAAAATACCAAAAACCAAACCTGCCAATTTATTCACAAACCCGAGCATTACCGTTTCAACTAATTTGTTCACCACATTTCCTACAATATGAACTAAAATCACAATTACAACAAATGTTATTATAAACGATGCGATGTCAAGGTGATCCCATTTCCAATCAAAATTTTCAACTAAAAACTCCGATGTAAGGTACGAGAATTTAATTGCACCCCAGATTCCCAGTATCAAAGCAGCCAAAGATGCTAACTCCACAATTAAACCTTTCCTAAAACCACCAATTGCCGAAAGAATAAGTAAAACTCCGAGAACGATATCTACGTAATTCATAATTGTAATTTATTAATTGTAAAAATAAATATTCAACTAAATTAAAAAAAGAATTTTCAAAATTAGTTTGAAAAAATTGTTTATTGATGTTAACGAAAAACAATCTTAAATATTTAAATTATTTATAGATTTGACAACTGTAACTTGAAAAAAAACTTATGCCTCTTCTTAATTCGGTAATAAAGTGGATAAATATTCGGCGCAACTACCAACTTCAATACTTTCATGATTTTCCTGTGGAAATTCAGAATGAAACTCTTCTTGGTTTGCTGAATAAGGCCGAGAAAACAGAATGGGGGGTAAAATATAAATTCGCAAGTGTGGCAACGGTAAAAGATTTTCAAAAGGCCGTTCCTTTACAAAATTACAGCGATATTAAACCTTTTGTGGATAGATTGCGCCAGGGCGAAAAAGACTTGCTTTGGCCAGGTGAAGTAAAGTGGTTTGCAAAATCGTCTGGAACAACCAGTAACAAAAGCAAATTTATTCCGGTAACAAAAGAGTCGTTGGAAGATTGCCATTTGCGCGGACCAAAAGATGTTTTTGCTCAATACATTAAAAACTTTCCGGAAACCAAACTTCTTAAAGGAAAAACACTAACTCTGGGAGGAAGTCATCGGGTCAATAATTTTAGCAACAATTCATATTACGGAGACTTATCGGCAATTATGATTGAAAATGTTCCGTTTTGGATGGATTTTATTCGTACTCCCACCAATGAGATTGCTTTAATTGAAGAATTCGAAGAGAAAATTGAAAAAATAATTGACACCACACTCGACCAAAATGTTACGTCGTTTGCAGGAGTTCCATCGTGGTATTTGGTGCTTTTTAAAAGGGTGTTGGAAAAAACGGGTAAATCGAATATTTTGGAAGTTTGGCCAAATATGGAAGTTTTTGTGCATGGCGGCGTAAATTTCGAACCCTACCGCGAACAATATCGAAAATTTCTACCATCAGATCAAATGCATTATGTAGAAACGTACAATGCGTCGGAAGGATTTTTTGGTATTCAGGATAACCAACACAGCAACGACATGTTGTTGATGTTGGATTATGGAATTTATTACGAGTTTATTCCAATGTCGGAGTGGGGCAATGAAAACCCAAGTATTTTAACTTTAAGCGAAGTTGAATTAAACGAAAATTATGCCATTGTAATTTCAACCAATGCCGGGTTGTGGCGATATATAATTGGCGATACAGTTCAGTTTACAAATAAATTCCCATTCAAAATAAAAGTTACCGGACGAACCAAACATTTTATTAATGCTTTTGGCGAAGAAGTGATAATTGACAACGCCGAGCAAGCCATTCAAATTGCTTGCAATCACTCTCATGCGATTGTAAATGAATACACAGCTGGCCCGATTTTTATGAGCGATAAGCAAAAAGGAGCGCACCAATGGATTATAGAGTTTGATGTTGCACCAAAAGACATTGAACATTTCACACGAATTCTAGACAATTCGCTTAAAACTTTAAACTCCGATTATGAAGCAAAAAGGCACAAGAACCTTGCACTGGAACTGCCTCATGTCATTTCAGTTCCAAAAGGAACATTTTATAATTGGATGAAAAAGCGTGGAAAAATAGGTGGTCAAAACAAAATTCCCCGATTAGCAAACGATCGAAAATATCTGGATGAACTTATGAACATATTGCAGAATAAAACTTAAATTTTTATACTTTAGATTCTCAAATTAAATTAAGATATGCATATTGCAGTAGCAGGAAATATAGGTGCCGGAAAAACCACATTAAGTGAATTACTGGCAAAACATTATAAATGGACACCCCATTACGAAGATGTGGATGAAAATCCATATTTGAATGATTTTTATAACGACATGCAACGGTGGTCGTTCAATCTTCAAATCTACTTTTTAAATTCCAGGTTTCAACAGATTCTGGATATTCGAGAGTCGGGTAAAACAATTATTCAGGATAGAACAATTTATGAAGATGCTGAGATTTTTGCACCCAACTTACACAGTATGGGTTTAATGAGCACCCGAGATTTTAAAAATTATAAAAGATTATTCGATTTAATGGTGAGCCTGATTCAGCCTCCCAATTTGCTAATTTACCTTCGGGCAACTGTTCCAACTTTAGTAAATCAAATTCAAAAACGTGGTCGCGAATACGAAAATTCCATTCGACTCGACTATTTGAAGCAACTTAACGAGCGATACGAAGGTTGGGTAAATACCTATAAAATGGGGAAACTTTTAATTATTAATGTGGATGATTTGGATTTTATTTCGAATCCCGAAGATTTGAGCTTTATTATAGATAAAATCGACGCTCAAATTCATGGACTTTTTTAACCGAATAAAAACCCGGTAGAAAAAATCACAATAAAAGATTATCCTTTATTGTGATTTTTTTTTGATTCATTTTTTATCCTACAATCGTATCAATCTCTTTTTTGATTTCGAGCCATTGCTCGTCAGGTAAATTGGCTCCTATAACTTCAACAACCTTCCCCGAAATTAATGCAGCAATTTTACCACATGTTTCAAGCTTGTAATTATTTGTCAGTCCATAAAAAAAACCGGCGGCATAACTATCTCCGGCACCCGTTGTGTCCAATGCATTTGCTTTAATTGTTGCTACTTTTATTACCTCATTTTTGTATTTAATAAATGAGCCTTCTTTTCCTACTTTTACAATTGCCAGTTCGCAATATTTTGCAATCTCTTGCAAAGCCTCTTCAGGTTCTTTTCCAGTAAAACTTTTTGCTTCTTCTTCGTTGGCAAAAACAATATCTATGCTGTTTTTTATTAATTCTTTAAGGAATTCCAGATTGGCTTCCACAACATTAAAACTCGAGAGATCGATGGCAACTTTTAATCCTAGCGATTTTGCCATTTCTACTCCGGTCTTAATCAACTCATGATTAAAAACCAAATAACCTTCCATGTACAAATAATCATAACCAGAGAATAGTGAAGGTTCAAAATCATTGGGTGTTAAATCCGCTGCTGCACCTAAATACGTGGCCATTGTCCGTTCCGAATCGGGGCTCACCAAACCCATTACACGGCCCGTGTCTTTACTGCTGTATTTAAAATGAGCCCCAATTCCTTTTCGGTCGAAATCCTGCTTGAAAATCCGACCCAATTTATCGTCTCCAATTTTGCCTAAATAACCACCATTCCCGCCCAAACTAACTAACGACCGAATGGTATTTGCGACAGAACCACCGGTTGACATTTCACTGCTTTCGGAATAAGTTGCATCGTATATTTTTTTCGAAAGTTTGGAATCTACCAAAGTCATACTTCCTCGAGGCAGACCAAATTCTTCAAGAATAGAATCGTTTTTCAAAACGGAAATGATATCAACTAAGGCATTTCCTACACCTAAAACGGCTTTTATTTTAGCATTATTACTCATCTAAAAAATTTTAATTTATTGGAATTGTTTTGATAATTTGCGTAAAAGTAAGTTTTTTTAGCTACTCTTTTAGCATTATAAATTAAGGTAATATCGATTACTTTTACCCCTTGAAATATCTTGCTCAAAACCCATTTTCTTCAAGTATTTTATTTGTTCACGAACATCCGATTGAGTCTCGATAATTTTGTGTTTTTTTAATTCCATTGCTTTCCTGAAATGTTCAAAAATAAATGCACCGTTTTTATAATCGCGGTATTGTGGAGTTACATAATCTAATTCAACATTTAATACTCCCCCGTTTTCTTGTGCAATAAAAAGACCTGCTAAATTCATGTTTCTCATTACCATCAGCACCATCTGGTTCTTATTTGCATTAGACTTAAAACTGGGAAAATATTTACGAATGTCTTTTTTAAAATGAACCAGAAATTTTTGAATGTATTCCTGATTGTATTCCGTTTCTATTATCTCAAATTTATCTTTTTGAAAATATAGTTTTTGCAGATAATATAAATTGGTGAAGACAATAATTAGATTCATAATTCCGACGGGTAACGACCCAATAAAAAAACCATAAAAAGAAAATACTGCAGCTCCAAGCAGATTCAACATTCTCAAACGTAATATCGATGATAAACTTAAGGAAATTAGTACGAGTGTGGATGCAATGTAACCTATCCATTCAATTAAAGGAATATTTAAGAATTCAATTTCATTCATTTTGCAAATGTATCAATTTAGCAAAAACGAAATACATATTTTATTATTTTGAACTAATTACAATTGTACCAATTTTGCCAGAAAACTTTTTAACGAATAAGAGAACCAAAACGAACGCCATCTTTAATAATTGGGCTTCAATGGTTTTTTTTGTATCTTGAAAAAGTAAAAACTAAACCAAATTAACCATTTCAATTCGTAGTATTTATTCTCAGCCTTGAATTAATAAAAGAAACTTAAAATCGGTGATTATTAAAATAAACCAAAAATTATGGAACTAATTGAAAGACGTAAATTTTTAAAAAATTCTGCATCTGTTGCCGGTGGCGTAATAGTTGCTCCGGGCTTCATTAAAAACATGATTACAGACAGTCCAAACGAAAGGGTGAATGTGGCTGTAATCGGTGTTGGAGGAGAGCGCGAACGAGTAAGAGGAATAATACGCGGGCGTGGCATTGTTCATATAAGAGAATATGCAAAAATGCAAAACGTTAACGTTAAAACAATTTGCGATGTTGACGAAAGGTTATTTCCGGGAGTTTCGAAAGAAGTGGAAGAACTATTTGGAACCACACCCGGAACGGAAATTGATTTCAGAAATGTTCTGGAAGATAAAGATATAGACATTGTTTCTATAGCCTCGCCCGACCATTGGCATGCACTACAAACAGTTTGGGCCTGCCAGGCAGGGAAAGATGTATATGTTGAAAAACCTTCCAGCCACAACGTTTCCGAAGGTCGTAAAATGGTGGAAGCAACAATGAAATATAACCGAATTGTTCAATCGGGAATTTGTTATAGAAGCAGCCGTGCTGTGAAAGAAGGAATAAAATTGGTTCATGATGGAATATTGGGCAAGGTATATATGGCAAGGGGAATTACCTGGAGATACCGGGAATCTATTGGAACTTTTCCCGACAGTCCGATTCCAAATGGTGTAAATTGGGATATGTTTCTTGGGCCGGCACCTTATCGTGCTTTTAATCTGAATAGATTTTTGTATCACTGGCACTGGTTTTGGGATACCGGCACAGCAGAAATTGGAAACAATGCAATTTATAGAATGGATACGGCACGCTGGGCTCTGAATAAAAATACTCATCCCGTAAAAATTCATTGTTCGGGTGGATTGTATGGACGCGGTAACGAACAGGAAACACCCAATATAATGGATGCCACGTACGAATACGAGGATGGAATGGTTATTCAAAACGAAGTAAGATGTCTTTCCGTTCATCCTGAAGGAATGCCCGATGATAAAGGTGTAGTTTTTGTTTACGGCGATAAAGGATGGATGTCGATAAGTGGTAGTGGATACAAAACTTATTTTGGTAAAAAGAATGAGCCGGGAGTGTTTAAGTCGGAAGACGATTTTCCTCTGGAAGGATTAAGCAATGGATGGAAAAATTTGGTTGATTGTGTAAGAAGTGGCAGAAGGGAAGATCTTGACAAACCAATGATTGATGGACATTTGTCGTCTGCTTTGTGTAATTTAGGAATAATAGCATATCGTACCGGTCGTGAATTAGATTTTAATCCTGAAACCGAAAAATTTAACAACGATGAGGGTGCAGATAAACTACTTACCAGAGTTTACCGGGAACCCTATATTATGCCTGAGAAGGTTTAATCTTCAGAACAATAATTGGTCAGTACTAATAAAAATACCGGGGATTAAAATCCTCGGTATTTTTATTTACGGTTAATGAGATATGCTTTTTTTAGTAATTAATCATTACAGTACCTTTTTCGAATTTTCCATTGCCCAATTCTAAAACATACACATAATTTCCTGAAGGTAATCCACCGGTGTTTCCAATGGTCCATCTATGCTCCGAGTTACCCCACCACCATGCGTCTTGGTCAGAACCCCAAACATCTAAATTACCATAATGTTCTTTTTCGAATAATTTATCGCCATTACGATTAAATATTCGCATAATAGCATTAGGATAACGCTGGATACATAATACCTGGAAGAAGTCGTGAACACCATCGTCGTTTGGCGAGAATCCTTCCGGAACAAACAATTCACAATCTAAAGTTTTATCCAGATATTCAGGATAACCATCTAAATCAAGATCATCGTTGCTATAATCACCATCGTTATTTAAGTCTTCATCAGCAGTTAAAAATTCATCGTCTTCATCATTTACATCTCTCCAGTCTCTTGTTCCATCCTGATCGAAATCTTGCAACGGAGCATTGCTTCCTAATGCATTAAATGGATCATTAGGATCATTCCACCCTCCTGGTGCTGTGTCGTAACTATCATCCAATCCATCTCCATCCGAATCAACAAAAACCCGGAAAACATCCGGTACACCATCAGCATTTAGGTCGTGTCCTTCAATAAAGTCAAATACATTGTCATTGTCCGAATCAAGATCCAAGTGATCAGGAATGCCATCACCATCTGTGTCAGCCGGAATAAATTCGTAACCTCCATCTTCAGGATCATAAGCATCGTCCCAACCATTATTATTTGTATCAAATCCGGTTGGATAAATATAGTTGCCCTCTTCTTGTCCTTCAATGTTGTCAACAATTCCATCGTCATCTGAATCAATGTCCCAGCTATCCCGTATTCCATCGAGATCAGAGTCCCTCCAAGTTTCCGGAATTCCATCGCCATCAAAATCTACATCTCCTTCAACTACATCTAAAATTCCATCATCGTCATCGTCAATGTCATCAATATCAGGTAAACCATCACAATCGTTGTCAGGAAATATTTCAATGAAAACGGTTGCCCGATCGCACATCGATGGTAATCCCTGGTCGCATATTTCGTAAATAAAACTGTCTATTCCAATGAAATCCTGATCTGGAATATAATCAAAAGAACCATCTTCAAAAAGAGTTAATTCACCATAATCCGGAGCTTGTACTGCAGTTGTATTAACATTAATTGTATTTGAATCGGGATCATAGTCATTTGTTAATATATTTCCAGCGACGTTATAACATGTGCCCGTAAAGTAATCATCCTCAGCAATTGGTGGCAAATTAGTTTTCAGAACCTCAATATATACCAAAGCCGTTCCACACATGGGCTCGCAAGGAATTGCATCGTCGCATATTGAGTAGAACAATGAATCAATACCAACAAAATCTAATTCAGGCATATAGGTAATATTACCCGTTGTAATATCGATTTCTATTGTACCATGGTAAGGTTGTGCAAATATAGTTAAGGTAGATATATCGATTGTTGTTTTAATATCGAAGTCGTTAGCAACAATATCTATTTCAATCGCAGTATTTTGAACTGTTTTAGCAGAATCGTTTAATACGTTTGGCGCAATATTTCCGTAAGAAGTTACTTCTGCAATACAATCTGAACTGTTGCCATTTACATCTACTACAGTTACTGTAATTAGGGCTGTTCCAATATCGTCACAATTCAAAACATATCTGTCGAGGAACAAAGTATCAACGCCGCAAATGTCGTAACTTCCAACTGTCAGTTCTTCTACGGTTAGAATATATTCTCCATTTTCGTTTAATTGAATGCTTATATCTCTGCAAATAACTTCAGGAGGAATGGTATCGATAACAATAACATTTGCATCACAAGTGTCTCTGTTAGAATAAGAATCAATAACAATTAGTTGTACCAAATTATCTCCAACATTTGTACAATCGAATAAACTTTGAGATAGATACATCGATTCTAATTGGCAATTGTCGAACGAACCGTTATCAATTTGTGAAGCATTAATTGAAGCCAAACCTTCTTCATCTAAATAAATAGTAATATCCTGACAAATAGCTACTGGAGGAACATTGTCAACAACAATAATATTTGCCACACAAACATCAGAATTTCCTGCTTCATCGCTTACCACAACATTAATAATCCGACCCCCTTCAACATCCAAACAAGTAAAGTCGGTAACGTCAACATTCACGGTTAAATCATCGGCATTTGTACAATTGTCGGTTGAACCAGCCGATAAATTTTGATAATCGATTTCTGTAAATGAATAGTTTCCTTCTTCATCGAGATAAACCGTGATGGAAGTACATACTGCATTTGGCGGAATGGTATCTGTTAGAATTAAAGTATGTACACAACTGCTTTCGTTACCACATAAATCTTTAATGCTGTACAATGTTTTAATTTCAGTTCTGTCAATTTCATGTGTTGTTATTACTGAATATGTGAAAGATGCCGTATCTATTCCACAGTTATCAGACAGTACTCCTCCTGCAAAAACAAATTCAGCAATTGTTCCAATATTATTCGGTAAACTTGAAAGGCATTCTGCACTCGAATCAGGTGGGCAAATAATTACCGGTGGAATGGTGTCCAAAGCCGTTATTTGATAAGAACATTCAGCTGTATTTCCACACCTGTCGCTAATTTCATAAGTCCGAATTAAAACTGTTGGGCAACTCATTTGTACAAAACTTTCACCCAGATATTTAAATGAACCATCCACAAGATCAACATTATCCGTGGCTTTTCCTCCGGCCGCCCTGAATTCAGCCAAGCTTGTAATAGCACCCGGAATTTCATCAACACATTCCACAACAATATCTGCCGGACACTCTAATTCAGGTATAACAAAGTCGCCTTTGAAAACGGTATAAGAACATATATCTGTATTCCCACAATAATCGGAAATTTGGTAGGTGAATGTAAATGTACTTTCGCAGTCTGCTATTGTTGAATCTAATGAAATCAAAATAAACGACTCCGGATCAATTTCACAATTATCAGTCGCAATTCCACCTGCGGCAATAAACTCTGCATACGTATCAAATGGTTTTGGTGAAGGAGCGTAATAATCAATCGTATCGTTGGGTCCACAGGTTAATACCGGTGGAGTTATGTCCGACACAATTACCGTATGTGTAAATTCAGCAGGATTTCCATTTATGTCATATATTTCATAAGTATTCAAATAAGTTCTCGGACATTCCATTCCGGAAACCTGCATATCTATCAGCAAGAAACTGCTCGTATCAACTTCACAATTATCGGTTACTATACCACCCAGTTGAACAAATTCAAAATAAAATTCAAAGATAAACGGTTCACATTCCTCTATTAATGTAGGAGGTACTTCAACAAATACAGGAGGAATAAAATCATTAACCGTAAGTTTTTGCACATCGTCAGCATAATTTCCACATTCATCGGTAAACCTATACGTACGGTAAATAACACCCTGTTCTGAAGCGCCACCTGGTACATCGCGTAAATGCCTCATTGTAAAGTCGTGGCATTCATCGGTAACCCTTCCTTTTCCAATCGTTACATATTCATTATATGTTTTATAAATATCCGGGTAAGTGCATTCGTCAACAAAATTTAATGCTGGTTTCTCAACCACAGGAGGGTCATCATCATGAACATAAATTAACTGAGTAGCCTCGGTATAGTTACCGCATTTATCCGTAACCCTGTATGTTCTAGTTATAATTTCAGGGCAATCTCCAACCACTTTTTCAGAAACATGTAAAACAGTCAAATTTTCTTTGCCACAATTATCATATACAGTTCCCTTCCAAAATTCTAACGCCCTAATAGTTGTTGCGACAGGTATACTGGATCCAGAACATTGTACGTCAATAGATCCCATTGACAATGTTGGTTTTATTTCATCATTCACAATTATGAGTTGAGTACAAGTTGCACTTTCACCTGCTGTATTTTCAATATAATAGGTGCGGGTAATTGTTTCAGGGCAACTATTTGCGTCAGTTACATCTGCACCTTCCTGCTTAAATGTTGAATAATCAAGAGCATGAGGACTACTAAATGCCTGACCACCTTCAAATTCAAATTCAGCAAAATCTATATAAGAATCAGGAACATCTTCCGGGCAACTCACAATAATGGTTGGAGGACAAATTATATCAATATCTGAACTTCCATATATTTTAATTATCTGCTCGCAATATCCAATGTTTCCACAGAAATCAGCAATTTCGTAAGTTCTTGTTATTGTAGTTGGATCAACATTATTGTCGGAAACCTCATTTGTTATTGTAAATGTAGATTCCACTATTTCACAATTATCATCAGCGGAGCCATTATCCGAAACATATTCGGAATAACTTGCATAAGGTTGAGGAGCATTGGCAGCAACAATAATAATTTCCGGAGGACAACTCATTATTGGTGCCTCTTTGTCGTCAACAAAAATTAAATGATCGCAATATATCCGAGTTCCACATGAATCTTCAACAGAATATCTATTAAATATGCTCCAACAATAAGTTTC
>Ga0307989_1000662_pt1 | contig 21243 bp, 21 predicted proteins | sample EllFjometagen185_FD_203164 | JGI IMG/M metagenome (GOLD analysis project Ga0307989, IMG submission 203164) | Marine microbial communities from Ellis Fjord, Antarctic Ocean - #185 | ecosystem: Environmental > Aquatic > Marine > Unclassified | place: Southern Ocean | collected 2014-10-08
AATACAAGAATGGCCTGATTGGACATTAAAGGCGACTGGGTAGTTTGATGGAAGCTTCAGATCATCCTTAATCATACGGAGACTTTCTATAATAGCATCAGGATTAACAAGCGCTCCATCAACATCATAAGCATTTTCAGGTAGCTGTACTACCGCCTTCTTGTTCAGTGCGAACTCTCCGTGATCATAACGATAAAGAACAGCCTTGATATATCCAGTACCAAAATCGATTCCTAGCAATGGTCGTTTTTTCTTTGCCTTCAGCAATCCCTTGAGACTTGGAAAGTATAGCGATCTACGACCATTGTCGGTAGTAAAACTAAAAGTGACACCACCTTTACGAGACTTTCTCTTGTAACCACTGTCAATAAAATTGATTTTTCTCATTTTTTCCTCTGGTTTGTGGGTGAAACGAACAATATGAGAGATTATCATAGTATTATTGAAATGTCAATTGATAATATAAAAAAACCCCGCTAGTTTAGCGGGATTGAGAACGAAATTGCGTATGTGTGCTTAGACCAGTTGGGCAAGTCCGGCGGCAACTGTAAATCTGGCGACTTCACTGCACTCGATACTTTTTGACATTTTATTACTGAATGGATTAAAAATTAAAACTGGAAGGCTTAGGAATTCCTCAAAGATAGCTCTCACATCCTCATCTGACAATGAAAGGAAATCACCAGTTAAAATAACATTCTTGATTTGACCTTCAAGACTAGTTGAAGCGTAAAAGTCTAGAGACCTTTGAACATCCTTCATTATTGCAGTAAGAACAAATGCCCGACTTTCATCATCAAAAGATTCGACTGTAGGCTGACTAGAATCTAATTGACGATAACAGTCCTTTAGCCCAGTATCCATCGTTCTAGTGAAAATCAGCTGTCCATTTTTGAAGATAGAAACATCATTGTTGCCTCGAATGTCAACTACAGCGGTAACGTCACCACCAATATCAGGACAGCTCCTCAACTGCTGGCGAATAGCCATGGGAGAAATAGTAGCAACGGTCATTTTCTTGAATCCGGCTTCAGCGAGCAAAGCCATCTTCTCTTCCATTTCTTCATTCTTTACGGCAGAGAGAAGAACTCTCATATCATCTGTACCTGTGTCCTCCCCAAGAATGTAGGCATCCATATGTACTTTTCGAATATCAAAAGGAATGTACTGCTCCGTGTGCCAGTGCAAGGACTGATACATTTGATCTTCACTCATTGGAGGAAAAGGAACAGGTTTTGTGTGAGTCTGCTTTGAACGGACATTGAAGGAAACAGGGTAGCTACTAGGCAAGTTGAAATGCTTTCTGATTTCTACCAGAGCATTAAGAACTCTTCCACTACAAGCAAGTGAACCGTCTTCGTGATAAGTTCCAGCCTTGATTGGAACTGATAAAAACTTGTCGATGACAAGTACTCCATTCTTGTTCTTCATGAGTACGGCGGTGATTGAGAATCTTCCGAAATCAATGCCTAATGGAGGCCTTGTATCTCTTCGTAGATCATCGAGAAATCTCAAAACATTGCTAAAATCAATTGCAGGCAATGTAGGAACTCTGAATGTATGAATGCCAAAAGATCTCTTTATCCCAATACGCATCCCCCGTTTTTTCTTTGGTGGCGCATACCTCATATGCCTGGTGTAATTGAAGTAATTGATGATTTGCATGGCTGGCTCCTTCCGCCATAGGCGGATAAAGGTTGTTAACGAACGGAACTTTATCATGGATCAAGAGACAGAAGAGCTGAAGAACGGTGGAAGACATTTCAGGGATAGGAGCTTAATTACAACAGAATAATGCTAGCTATGATAATTGATGATATTAGCATGTACTTGACGGTTTGTCAATTATTTCGGAGTGTTGTGGAATAACCTTGTGATTATGGTGAATTATGTATAAGGAATTATGAATTATGAATGCGAGGATAACAAATTCGGGAAAGAAAAAAACGTAGCTGTTAGCTACGTTTGTGTTTTTAAGTCTCGGAACTTGGTTTTTTGTTCAGCTTGACTAGCTTGCGGAAGAAAATAAACAAACAATTTTCATCTTCAGAGACAACAACCTTTCTCTCAACGATAACAATTGTTTCTTTTTGTTCGTTCATGATTACCATTATTTCGTCACTCCACTTCATACCACCAGGTGGTAACAACAAGTGATCATGGGAGCAATTAGCACATTTGCTTTGGCCAAAGATATTCAGCGATTTACACTTCGGACAAATAATCATTTCGTTCCTCGAGGTTTGGGTTTAGTAAGATTGTTGCCAGTAACCTTTTCCGCAATTAGGACACTTGCATCCGTATTGAAACTGTTCAGAAAAAAATACTTCCCATTTCAACAGATGTCCGCACTCTATACAATTACCAAGCAATCTAGTTTCAATCATTTCAATAGCTTTCAACCAAACATTCTCTAAAATATCATATTTTGCATTATCTATTTCTTCAAATGAATAATTATCGATAAAATAAGAATCTTCTATTCGATACATATTAAATTGATCACAGTGTTTGCAACTATCAATATACATATTATCATCATGAAAGGCTCGAACTAGACTAATTCGTCTACCACAAGATTTACATAAATACGTGTTAAAATAGAAGTTCCTTTGTTGAACAACTAGAACGATCTCTTCCCAAAAATCAAGTAATGCCTTTTCTTTGTCTTGCTCTAATTCAGCTACTGACGAATATGAATAAGCGACATCCCTGATGGTCATAAGACCTCCTTTTTTAATGAACGTTTTTACATATATCATTGATCATTGATCATGGATCATTGAACAGAAGAACATAAGGACTGAAGAACGATAGAGTACATTATAGATGAAAGAGTTCAATCAATAGGAAATATTACTATATTTACAAATTAATGTCAATTTTGTTTACCTCTGATAACAAATAATAACAAAAGGCAAGGCATTCGATAAATCGAATGCCTACGGTAGACAGGTCCCCTGACTATATTTACAAATTGATGTCAATTATTATTTCCGTGATGATCATAAATAAGGGATAGGACATTTGATAAATCGAAGGCGTACGGGAAAAAAAATATCAAAAAAGAGTCATGATTATGACTCTTGTTGGTTACGTTTTAATTGTTAGCTCGGCAAATGGCTTGAAGCTCATTTCGAAAATATCTAGACCAAGAACTTCGCACATTTTCTTGATGTCATGAATTGAAGATCTCGTCTTGTGATCTTCTGCACTAACGACATCTCCTCTATTCAGACCAGCTTGCTCAGCAAGCTCATCAACTGACAAACCTAACTGTACTCGACGGCTTGTAAGTGAATAACCTGGCTCAATACGCTTGCAGACAAGAATGGCTGAACCTCGATCATAAACCTCATCCAGGATATCAATACCGTAATAATGCAAAGCTTGCTCTGCTGTCATTCGAAGACCAGTTGCTCCTTCACTATCAAATGCCAACTGATCCTGACTACGAACGAACATCTGACTTGAAGTCTTCGCTCTCTCCTCTGGAGTAGCACCGACACTGTCTTCACCGAAGATAAAACCCAAGACCTTAGCTGAATACTCCATGATGATCCCCCTTTGTGGTGGTTAATTTCGGGACAAACTAATTTGGCAAACCATGAAGACATAGGTTGTAATTCGTGTAACGTTCGTCATCGGTTAACTCACGGTCAAACCAATCTGGTGGAATGAAAGCATTTGCTTCTTCTACGCTATCGAACTCGACTTCGACTGTCATTAAACTATCAAGCTCACCTTCATAGACATCTAGCTCACAAATATATTTTCCGTATGCAATTTCGTAGCGCTTCTTCGAAAGTCTACAGCCAGCAGTTCGAGGCCAGTTGTCATTGAATTCATCGCTAGAAATTTCATGCTCTCTCTCAATTCGGACTAGTCCCTTGCCTTTCTTCTCAGTTTGAAAGAACTTATCGTCCTTCTTCCTGAATCTGAGACTTGAGTGATAACCCTGATCAATTGAGAAACAAGGATATGCTTCTAATTCAAAGAGCATGGCACCGACAAGGAATTTTCGTTCAATTTCGACTGGTTGTTCGTTTGACATATGAATCTCCGTTTGTTAAAGGACTATGGATTATATATTAAATCAAGGGAATTGTCAAGCATATTAAAATGGAAAACTAGCCAAATATAGAAGGCTGTAGAGATGATTAAAAAAACGTAGTATTGGAGTTTACGGCTCTTGTGACGAAGAACTAAAAGTCCTATCCAACCGCCTATGAAACCACCAATTAAAATCAGTGTATATAGAACAAGATTAGGAACTCGTCCAGAGTGATAAATTGCCGATAGTTTGTCATAGGCAAATATCAAAAGAACAACTATGTTCGCTGAGAGTAGCCATAATAGAAATAGATCTATTTGAAGATAAAAGTTTCCTAGAACCAAACAGAGCACCAGAAGTATTGATGCTATCATGAAGTAGTTTTGGTATGTATTGAATTTTCTTTTTGATTTCATTTGAGATGAAGTATGAATTAGGAATTATCGCGAAGCGATCACTTCGTGAAGAATAACGAATTATGAATAGGATAAATTTAATCAATTGATTAAGGTTAAGTTTGTGTGAATAACAATTGAGTTCATGCCGGATATTTCGTCGGTGTAGTCTAGGTCGGGAATATCATTGTATAAGAATATTTTTTTATTTAGACTCATGGCAACGCCCATCTCAATCAATGTGTTGGCTCCGATATAGTTTGCAATTCCGTTTTTGTCATAATTCAAAACTAGCACGCCATCAGTATTGGCAATCTTCTCGAAATGTCGTTTCATGGCGTTAGTCTTTTCTGTTTGTCTCCATTCCTCACTAGCGTTCAAGAAAAGTTTTTGGTACTTTTCGAAGCTAAGTTCGACATTGTTTTCGTCTCTGAATTCTACAGTTTCGACATGATGTCCCAAGTTAATTAATTGTGTTTTGATGTTGAGCATTTCTTGATGGAATTTTATGCTCAGACAAAGTGTTATTTTCATAAGAAGTGAATAGTTTACTAAATTTTGCCTTTTAGGTATTTTTGGTATTTTGGTTTGGGGAATTTTTCGATGGTGTAGCGGAGCATGGTTCGGGGCATTTCGTTGTAGATTGGTTTTAGGAATTTCTCCAGGAGTGGAAGATCTCTCTTGCCGACTTCGCGGAGCATCCAGCCGACTGCTTTGTGAATTAGGTCGTGATCGTCGTGTAATAGAATTTTGGCAATCTTTAGATTATCAGTGAAGTCTCCTCGACGAATAAAAGTGAAAGTAGCAAGAACGGCAATTCTTTTTTCCCAGAGATCTTTTGACTTGGCGAATTGGTATAGAATCTTTCTGTCGTGGTGAAGTAAATATTCACCGATAACGTTAGGTACAGTGACGTCGACTAAATCCCAGTTATTAGCTGCTTTTCTGTTTTTTATATAGAAATCGTATATTTGTTTTTTTGCGCTGGGGTCGGCTTTGGGATATTTGTAGGTTAGAATCAAAAGTCCGGCCATGCGGTCTTCGTGGAACTTACTTTTGATCAATTTTTCTAATTCAGGCAAAGATAAGTCAACATACTTCTGAGCTAATGTTCGTAATTGTCCCATTGTTAAGCCGAGGAACTTGTCGCCTTCGCCATATTGTCCTTTGCCAGTTTTGAAAAACCAAAGATTACTCTCTGCTCTTGCAGGATCTTTTTGCTGTCTGATTTCTTTGATTAAGTTATTTATTGTCATTTTTTTATACAAAAGCCTTGTTTTAGCTAATTAACATGAATTACTATTGACAAATATAGAATATAGTTATATGATGAGAAGTCTTCTAAAGGATGAGTTCTCGTACAACCGTGGGCAATTAAGCTCCGGTAAAAATTTGGAGGCGGTTATGAATAGGCTAAACTCTTTGAAAAAAGTAGATGATCTTAGTCAAGAAAATGCGCACAGAGAGTCCATTATTTACAAGACGGCACAAGCTAATTTTATGTACTATAAAGCGCTACTGGAAGTAGGTTTTTCTAAGGATCTTATTGGAGAAATAATGGCTGGGACTGGATTGCGACTTGGTACTATTGATCTTTCAAAAACTTAAAATTGTCATTTCGAATTATCAACAACTCTTAGTAACACTAGGAGTTTTTTGTTTTTAAATAGTCGTTAAAGAGCGTACTTCCCTACTGAAAAATTAAATGCTTCAACTTGATCTTGGAATTCTATAGTTTATTCATTAATCTAATCTTGTAATACCACCAAATAGCGGCGAAGATTATGAAAATCCAGGCAATTAGTAGAATGTAAATATTTCGGATTGAGTAATAGGAAATAAAGAGCCCTATTGTAGCGGCGGCAGACCAAATAATTTTCAGTGACAATAAAGTATCATAAACTTCAAAGGATTTGTTACGAGCGACAAGTGAAATACCTCCAATGCCGATTAGAGCGGCACCAACAAGTCGGGCCATGACAACTTCGCAATTTGGTATATCGAAAAGACCTAGCAACCATCCAGGAGCAAAAATTAACGGCAATCCAAATAGCATATCGGCTATGAAATGGATAATGAACCAGTGATGTAGTGAGTTTGGTATTGTTTTCATTTTTTTAGAGGTTTTAGGTTTTTAGTAAACTTAGAGGAAGTAGACTTTTAGGTTCTTAGGTTCTTAGGTTTTTAGGAAAAGAAAATAAAGGTGTAAGACTCTGCGAGACATAGTTTAAATCCCCCCGCCTCTCCCGAGAATCGGGATAAACTCTTCGATTCCCTCCTTCGCCAACAGTCTTCGCATAAAGCTACGACCGTCAAGAGGCTACGGTGGGCAGGCTTCCCTTTTTCTAAGGGAGAAAGAATCAAGTTAGATTTCGATGCCGAAGATGAGTTTTGCGAAGTGGCCGATGAAGTAAGCGGCAGCGGCAGCTAGACCACCGACGATTAGCATCTCCATGCCGGATTTGAACCAAGACTTGTCTGTAAAGCGAGTTTTCAAGGCACCAAGGCTAAATAATGTTAGACCGGTGAGAATACTGGCAAGCAGAAAAGTGTTACTAGCCAATTGAGGAATAATCATTGTTATTAAGTATATAAATAGGGGGACAAATCCAAAGATAGCAAATGAAAAGAATGTTGCTAGAGCGTTTTTGATCGGTGATTCAGTTTCTTCGAGTAAGCCAAGCTCTTCGACCATCATAGTGTCAACGAAAGCTTTTTCGTTCTTTAGCATGAGAGTAACAATTTGAGTGGCATCTTCGATTGAATAGCCTTTTGAGTTGTATAGCTCGATCATTTCTTGTTTCTCACCTTCAGGATGATTTTCCATTTCCCATTCTTCTCTAGTTCGTTCAGCTTTGATAAATTCTTGTTCTGCTTTGCTACTGAGGTAATCACCAACAGCCATTGATAATCCGTCAGCAAACAAATTAGCAAAACCAAGGATTAGAATAATCCCGGACTTCAAATCGGCACCGACAACACCAGCCACAATTGCAAAAGTAGTAACCACTCCATCGAGGCCACCGTAAACTACACTTTTTATATATTGTCCTTGGCCTACTTTGTGAAACTCGTGAACTCGTTTTTTGCCAGAATGAGCTTTGACGCTGGCTTGGACATCTTTTTCATCATAAGCACTACGAGCTTTTTCTAAATTTCGTGAAAGCATAAAATTTATTGTATTTTTAGGTATTTATAGCAAAATCATTGACATTACTGTAATTTCATGATATAATTAATAGTTCTTTAATCAACGGAGAAATCTAATCATGTTCGACACACTATTGGAACTCTGGCTAGCCTATTGGGGAATAATGGTCCTCATACTGGTCCTGGCTGGCATCGCAATTGTCATAACCATGATCGTTCGTTCTGGAGGAAACTTCTCAAACCGACGAGCAGGTAAAAAGTGGAACAAAGTCCTGTTTGATATCGAAGGAGAGGACGAAGACAAAAATGGAACTTAAACTTCAAGCAATGCTTGGAGTTTTTTAATTACTAGATGTTTTTTCTAATTTCCTTCATTAGGTTTAAGTAAAATTCTAGGTTATTTAAAGTTGCTAGGCGAATAGCTAGTGGTTCGTGGACGGAGAAGAGATGACGGAGATATGCTTTTGTATAAATCCGGAGTGGTTCGAAGCGACTGTCCTTGTTGATCGGAGTGAAGTCCTGACTAAATTTCTCGGCTTTGCAGTTTATTTGTTTGTAGATTGATTTTGGTTTGTTCCAGAAAGCATCCTTCGTATATTTTCCGTTCCAGAGGTAAAGTCGGCCGTGGCGGGCTTCGCGTGTCGGGATAACGCAGTCGAACATGTCTACTCCGCGTTTGACGCCGTTAATAATGTTTTCGGGACGTCCGACGCCCATTAAGTAGCGTGGTTTGTCTTCGGGTAGTTCGTCAGTAATGAAGTCTAGAACTTTGTACATGTCCTGCTCAGACTCGCCGACGGAAAGTCCGCCGATAGCGTAGCCGTCGAAACCAACGTTAACTAATGCTTTAGCGCTCTTTACTCTCAAATCTTTCTCTAGTCCACCCTGAACAATGCCAAACAACTTGGCTTTTTTGGCTTTTGTTTGCTTGGCTGTTTTTTTGTCGAAATAGTTTCGGCATCGCTGAGCCCAACGGGTAGTTAAGTCTATTGATTGCTCGATATATTCTTTTTTTGCAGGCAATTCAACACATTCATCTAAAACCATTACGATATCTGAGCCAAGATCTAATTGAATTTGGATTGAATCCTCTGGTTTCATAAAAAGTTTGCGACCATCAAGATGTGAGCGGAATTCAACTCCTTCTTCGTTTATTTTTCTGATTTTTGATAATGAAAATACTTGAAAACCACCACTATCGGTCAAAATCGGTTTGTCCCAATGCATGAACTTGTGCAATCCCCCGGCTTTTTTGATTAATTTCTCGCTGGGTTTGATCATGAGGTGGTAAGTGTTTGACAGGACTATCTGAGACTCCAGTTGAATTAGATCTTCGTAGGTTAAACTTTTGACGGTTCCCTTGGTTGCAATTGGCATAAAAAAAGGCGTCTCCAGTGTTCCACGACGAGTTTTTAACTGCCCTCTACGAGCTTTGGTTTTCTTTGATTTTTTGAGTAATTTATATGACATATTATTAAATTCTAACACCCTGAACAGGCAAAGTCAATTGGGTTATCTCCCTATATAATTAATGATTAAACGTAAATTCTTTGTTTAATTAATTTACCATCGTTTCTGGCTAGAACGTAAGCTTTGCCGTCATGTTCGTATATGTCTATTATCTGCTCAAATTCTTTACTAAGCTCTTCACCAGCTCTATTAACAACGACTGCGTTAAAATCATTGGACGACCCCTTCAGTACGAATTGTCCAGCTACAAAATATTGAGGACTTTCAATAAATATATCCCCTACATTCAAAATTTCTCTATTTTCATTTACAGTCTTTAAAACAGTTCTATTTGCTCTATTAGATTCTTCCTGAGTTCCATGGACACGAAGTTCAAACTCGTCGCCAATACTTTTAATATCCACAATACAGGCATACTCATCACTGACCTCTTCTCCCAAATGATTCATGACAACATCCATTCCATTATCTTTTTTTGCGACATAGTGCATCTTTCCCCTGATTTCCACTAGCTTCCTGATTGCCTTGTATCTCTCACTAACCTCTTCCCCTGATTCATTGAGCACGATGCTAGTATTTTTTTCTGGATCGTCAGGCACTTCCGTGACCGCTATATAATGCATTTCTCCACCTATATCTGCTACGAGGTAAATAAAATCAAACTCACTACTAACTTCTTCTCCTTCTTCATTTATTATTATCCATTTTTTATTTTTCTTTTGCACAGAGCAAAACATTTCACCAGCGACTTCTTGTGGCTCTGTGGCATTAATATAATCACCTCGAAGTTCTCTCCCATTAACTACGACAAGCTCTTCATCTCCATCTTTTGCAAGAAAAACCATTTTGCCCCCAATTCCAGAAAGGTATCTAACATTTGAATATTTGTTGCTGATTTCATCTCCAGCCTCATTGACAACTACGGAGATAGAACCCTCTCCCGCTTTAATAAAAAATATTTTACCACCAATCCTACATAAATTGTATGAAAAATCATTATCAGTTCCAATTTTCTTGCCAGTTTCATCAACAATAGAGGTTACGTCGTTTTCATCCTTCATAGAAAAGAATAGTTTTCCTTCGTCATCCTTCTGCAAATCCTCGACATGCACAAACCCAGAATATACTATTTTTTCATCCTGATTAACCAGTACTTTTTTGCGGTCAATTGTTCCTACAAAAAACAGTTCGCCCTCTATCTGTTGAAAATCATGAGCACCAAAAGAATCACCACCATACTTACCTAAGTCGAATTCTATTTCCGGAGTATTCTTAACTAAGTCTGTTATTTCTTTTATTTTTGCAGAAGCGGCCTCAAGCTCTTTAACCTTACCATCTTGATTCATTTGTTCGGCGGTACGATTGTCTAGTATATCTAAATATTCGCTCACCATTCTATCGTAATGTCTTTTTTCACGTGGATTAAAATCACTTTTCGTAGCTAATGCTTCGAATTTTTGTTTGAGGGGACTTTCTGGTTGTTTATATACTTCTTTCATATTATATGTAGATTTGTTCCTTTATGTATTTATCGTCTCTATAGCCAAGAACATAAACCTTGCCATCGACTTCATATACATCATAAATTGTCTTAAATTGTTCGCTAATGTAATCACCATCTCTGTTCTGAACAAACATGCCACCTGAAGTCTTCTCTGCGACCAGCATTAACATTCCTGCAACAACAATACCTCTTTTTACTATAGAGTCAGGAGTACCCAAATTCCTATTTCTTGCAATATCGTGAAAATTCCAGCTAATTGAACCATCAGTTTCTCCAACTATTAAATCACCATCTAAGTTAACCACTGAACCAATCCAACCAAAACCTTCTGCTTCTTCTCCATTTTCAATACTAATAACAGCCCATTCACCTCCATCAATCTTCTTAGCCTTAAAAAAATACTTTCCGTCAACATCTCTCAACCCAATAATAATACGACGATATTCATTTGTAACCTTTTCACCTTTGTCATTTACGATATACATAATTTCAGGACCTTCTGTTCCATCTGGATTCGTTTTCTTCTCTGCTACTGACAGATACATCTTGCCATCTACATCTATTATATCTTTTATAAAATGATATTCATCGCTAACTTCTGTTCCCTTTAAATCAACAATGACATACTTTCCACTATCATTCTTTATTCGCATAAAAGCTTTTCCGCCAACCTCGTCAGGATCACTGTGGCTAGTAAAACTACCTGCAATCTCTGCTCCACCTAAAGTAACAAGAACTGTATTGAATTCAGTTTTAGCCCGAAAAACTATGTCATTACCAATTTTTTTGAGATTTTGTATGATGCTGTATTCTCGACAAACCTCTTTGCCATCTTCGTCAATAATAACCATCTTACCATTAGATGGTTTTTGGGCTTTGAAATACAATTTACCATCAATATCAACCAGTGGTCCAATATACGTAAACTCACCACCGAGCATCTTTCCAGCTTGATTTATAACTGCAAAGGTGAAAGCTCCTACTTGAGCATGAAAAAATATTTTCCCAGAAATATCAGCAACCTCTGAAATATCTGTATAGTCACCACCAATCTGTTTTTTGTCTTGGTCAATTAACCTTCTCTTGCCATTAGCATTGATTTTGAAGAAAACATTTTGACCAACATGCTCGGGGAGAAAACCAGAGCTATATTCACTAAGATCAATTTCAAGATTGTGTGTTTTTTTTACAAGATCTGTAATTTTTTTTAATTTTGCGGTTGCTGCCTCAAGTTCGTTAACCTTTCCAGCTTTGCTCATTTGTTCGGCGGTACGATTGTCTAGAATAGCTATATATTCGATTACCAGTTCATCGTAATGTCTTTTTTCGGCTGGATTAAAATCACTTTTCGTAGCTAGTGCTTCGAATTTTTGCTTGAGGGGGTTTTCTGGTTTTTTATAGACTTCTGTCATATTTATATGTAGATTTGTTGTTTAACAATGGTCTTGTCTTTCCGGCCAAGGACGTAAACTTTGCCGTCTTCTTCGTAGATGTCATTAATTAAATAGAATTCATCTGAAAGTTCTTCACCGTCTCGGTTTACAACTGACACATTGCCATTTTCTTTTATCTTAATCAAAAGAAATTGCTCGTTTACAAAATATTGAGGACTTTTATGAAATAAAACACTTTCCTTTAACACTTCTCCGTTTTCTCTTATTATTTGATATCTAGATCCAGTTACTATATTAGCTTCTTTTCGTACGTCATGAATACGTAGCTCAAATTCATCACCAACACTTCTTATGTTTTCAATATAAGGATATTCATCACTTGCCTCTGCTCCATCTTCATCTAAAACAACATATTTACCATTGTCTTTTTGTACACTATAGAAAAATTTACCACGAACTTCGGTCACATCAGAAATAGTTTTAAAGCCTTCACTCATTTTTTCTCCTGACTCATTGATAACCACTTTCCTGGCTCTCGTCATTACTATATCATCGTCTGTAGATACAACTACATGAACATCAGCCACAAAGACCAGTTTCCCATTTATTTCTGTTAGATTTTCAATGCTTTTATAACGAGCACTAACTTCCTCGCCCTTTTGATTAATTACTACCCATTCTCCAGGCTCTGCCTGAACTGTATAGAATATTTTGTCTCCCATTTTGTACGAACTCCCAATACCCACTTTGCTCTTAAAAACTTCTTCTCCATCAACAACAATAATAATTTCAGATCCGTCAGTGACGATCATAACTAGCTTGCCACCAACCTCAACTATACTTCTAATGTGGTCATACTCATCGCTGATTTTCCAGCCTTTTTCATTAGTTACAACACAACGATTGCTTTTTCTACTTGTTATAAAAACAGCTTCTCCGTTTAACAGGGTTAAACCCCTCGAAGACTCAATTTCATCTAGGCTATTGTGGACTACTTTTAGACCAGCCTGCAGGCCTCTTTCGTCAACTACTTTCATTGTACCGTCGAATTTTATAACTTCAAAAAATCTTTTTCCCGCAGTACTTTCTTCTATATTCTTAATTCCGGATATCTTGTCAGTAATAACATTCTTGTCTTGATCCAAAAGGAAAGAACAACTTCCTTCGTCGGCTAGAAAGAACATTCGTCCGTTATTATCAACTAAATGATTAACCAGATTAAATTCACTAATATCAATTTCTACTTCTGGATTTCTTTTTACTAAATTTGTTATTTCTTTTAATTTTGCGGTTGCGACCTCAAGCTCCCTGGGTTTTCCAGCTTCGCTCATTTGTTTTTCAGTAAGTTCTTTTGTCATAGCTAAATATTCCCTTACCAGTTCATCGTAATGTCTTTTTTCGGCTGGACTGAAATCACTTTTCTCAGCTAGAGCTTCGAATTTTTGTTTGAGGGGATTTTCTGGTTGTTTTAATATTTCTGGCATATTTATAAAAATAGTTGTTGTTTGATAACTTTATGATTTTTTTCTGCGATTAGAATAGTTTTTCCGTTTTCGTGTTTTAGACTATGAATTATTTTAAATTCATCAGAAGATTCTTCTCCAAGATGATTCACAACCACCCATTTTTGATTTGCTTTCCTGGCAATAACCGCAATATTACCATTTATATCGACTGGGTTTTTATAATCAATAAAATATCTTTTTACCTGATCGATACCATTAAGATATGTCTCATGGATAAATTTACCGTCATGATCTACAATTTTCCATTTTCCATTCTTGTCTACAACAAGGCATGCGACCTTCCCTCCTATATCTTTTGGCTCCCCGACAAAATCCAAGCCCCCCACAATTTCCCTCTTCGAGCTATCAACAAGTCGCCAGGAATGTGCATTATTTCCCATTCTAAAATATACCTCTTCTCCTATCTTTGCAGGAGATCCGACAACAATAAAGCCCGGGATCTGAGGTACTCCTTTTTCGTTAACAACAGTTGTTCTCCCATCCTCTCCTTTCACTGTGAGATACGGCTTACCTCCGATATCAGTAATACGTATGACATCTACATATTCATTCCCAATACGTTCTCCTTTTTCATTAATAACAAAGTATTTCCCGTTGTCATCAAAGGCTTTGAAATACAAACTATCTCCAATTTCTACAGGAGGATAAATATCTTTATACTCTGCAATATATCCATTTTCAGCATTAGCAATTAATGCCCATTTACCTGTTGAATCCTTTATTAAATAATATGTCTTCCCATTTAAATAAGCAGGAACTTTAAGTTCCATCCATTCTCCAATTAATGACTGCCCGTCCTCATCCACTATTTCATAGTTTGAACTATTATTCTTAACAATAAAATATGCCTTCCCATCTATCTCAACTGGTTCACGAATATCATCATATTTATCAAGTACTGTTTTTTTGGTCCCATGAAATATAGTAGGAGATTCACCAGTGTTACTCGTACTAAAACATAGATTTTCTCCTATCTTAATAGGACCATCTATTGAATCGATATCACTAGCTATTGGCTGATCAGTTTCATCCAAAAGGCTTTGTTTGCCATACCTTGAAACATTTATATACATTTGCTGATCGATAATAGTAATAGCATAGAACGAATCATAAGTGCTGACATCAATCTCAGCCAAAGTAATTTTCTTTTCTTTAACGAATTCTAATAGCTGATGGGCTTTGGCAGAAATTTCTTTAAGGATAATAAAACTTGCTTCAAAGTTGGAGCTGTTTTTTTCTTTTTCTTTTTTCAATGTAAGTAGTTCGCGAACTAACTCAAGATACACCTCAACCTCTGCTGGTTCAAGTTTAAACTTTTCGATTGCTTTATAATATTTTCTTGGAATTTCAACTGTAGTTTCAGGTGATGTATATGCTTCTGTCATAATGATTTTTTTGAGTTAAAGATATATTAATTTTACCATTTTTTTGAGATAAAATCAAAAAGTATTCACATAACAAAAAAAAGCGAAAGTACCAGTAAATCACTGATGCTTTCGCTTCATAAAAAGAACAATATATATCACTATCTCTGCGCAAGCGCAGTATTGATATTTACATAACTTATTGTCTCTGCTTCTACAAAATCTAGACTATCTACTCGACCGCGCAACGTGTGCATTGACTGCAATTCTAAAAGATCAAGACTTAGTTTTTGGTTTTGGTTTTTAAAAGCTTGGATCTGCTTTTCAAGTACCTTTATTTCGTAACCCTTGGTAGCCATATTGTTAATCTGAGCCATATAAACACCAATAGAACAAACCATGACAGCAATTGTTAGCACACCGACGAACTTCTTGCTGCTAAACAAATTGATACCAATATTAAAAGCTTTTTTTCTGCTACCTAAAGAGCTAGCAGTTGTACTGTAATTAGTCATGTGTGGAATAATAATGTATTAGTGGTTTCCTTGGGTTAAGCTAACAAGCTTGTAAGCAGTAAGCTATTCCAAAGAAGTTGAGTTTAATATTGTGGATAATAAACTCAGTACTCTAAATTCTTTCGGCGACTCTCAGCTTGGCTGAACGAGCGCGGAAATTCTTGTCTATCTCATCTTGTGAGGGCGAGATAGGTTTTTTTGTAATAATTTTTAATGTTGCTTCATGTTCACAGCGACACTCTGGAAGCTCTGGAGGACAGATACATTTCTTCGTATTTAATTTAAAAAATGATTTAACTATACGATCTTCTAGTGAATGAAATGAAATTACGGCGATTTTTCCGCCTGGTGCAAGAAGTTCAAGACTGTCATTCAAAACTTTTTGAACATTTTCCAATTCTTTGTTTACAGCGATTCGAAGTGCTTGGAAAACTTGAGTAGCTGGATGTATTCTTACTCGTGGATTGTTTGTTTTTGTTTCGACAACAATTGTTACTAATTGCAGTGTAGTCAAGATTGGTTTTTCTTTGCGGTACTCAACAATAGCTTTGACAATTCGACGAGTCTGACTCTCTTCGCCATACTCAAAAAATATTTTTTCTAATTCACTGGCCCGATACTTATTAAGGATATCTGCAGCTGTGACACCATTATCAGTAGAAAAACGCATGTCTAGCGGTTCGTCAAGTTGGAAAGAAAACCCTCTGCCGGAATTTTTAAGTTGATCCAGTGATAAGCCCAGATCAAGGAGAATGCCGTTGACTTTATTAAATCCGTTCGCATATGCAACTTCTTTTATGTCTGTATATGATTGATTAACTATAATTGTTCTTTTTGAATATTCAGCCAATTTTTTAACTGTTCTTTCAACTGCAGTTCCGTCCCAATCGAATGCAAGTAAACGTCCAGCAGGAGCAATTCTATCTAGAATGGCTTTTGAATGCCCGCCTCCGCCTAAAGTGCAATCAATAAAGGTTTGATCTTTTTGAGGATCGAGGAAAGCAAGAACTTCGTTAAGCATTACTGGTTCGTGATCTGATAACATTTATTTGATTTAGCTAGTTAGCAAGTAAGCTAGTAAGCTGTAAGTTAGTAAGAGTGACAAGCAATTTGTATTTAGTAGTTAGGGGAAAAAATAATGTATTAGGTATTAGAGTTGGATAATTCTGCGGAGGAAGACTGCGTGATGGCTTTTTTAGAAGAAAGTGAATGGCTTTGTGAATCCCCCTTTAATTCCCCCTTTTCCAAAGTGGGAAAAATGCATTACGAATGATCCATGTTCAATGAAAACTAGACTCCGAGTTCGCCGAGTTTTTCGGCTATGTCGGTGGCTTCATTTTCGGTGATAGCCTTGTAATCATTCCAGGCTTTTTCGTCCCAGATTTCTAGGCGGTTATATAGACCGGCAACAACAACTGCTTTTTTCATGCCGGCGAATTTCCGAAGATAATCAGGCAAGATCACTCTTCCCTGTTTGTCCAAAGAAACATCCATTGCTCCGGCTAACATTAATCTAGAGAACGCTCTAGTATTTGATTGACTAATTGGTAGAGCTGCTAATTTCTCAGCTAACTTCTCCCATTCAGCTTTTGTATATAGAAATAAACAGTTATCAAGACCTCGAGTAACAACCGCTCCATCTGACAATTTACCGCGAAACTTAGACGGTACAGCTAGTCGTCCTTTGTCGTCAAGATTATGATTGTATTCTCCTATGAACATTTTGCAAATTAAGCTAATCAGCTTGTAAGTTAGTAAGCTATTTTGATATGTATGGGTTTTTTAAAAAGTCCGGGGAACATCCTGGATTGTTACATGAACGAGCCAAGATAATTCCCCACACTTCCCCACATACATTATCCACGTTTCCATTATAACCCACCAGCCTACACTGGTCAACACTTTTATCCCCAGGAATACGAATTAAGAATAAGGAATTAAGAATAAAGAATAACGAGCGGGAACATGTTGACTTTTTGGTTAATTCAAGTTAAAGTTGAATATTCATTGAACATTAACAATAACAACCTCGGAGATGAGTATGCCTATTAAAACAGCTGCTAATATCGGATTTGAGGAAGTAGATGCAAATTACATTCAGAACAAGAGGTTAACTAGGAAAATTTTTGCGTTAGCGGCCTTTGGGATTCAATTCTCTGAAGGATTCCTGGAATTACTTCGACCGGATGCGAGTGAAAGACCGATTCTTGAGAGAATCATTGTTCATGCGGAATTAAAAAGAATTGGAAAAAGGTTGATGCAGGATCAGTTGGAAAAAATTGTTCTGGAGATTATCTTCTCCCTTTACTTGCAACAGCTTGATTCTTTCAAGTTGCATGATGGCGATAAGTATGAAGATGTGATTGCGAAATTGGACTTGGACATGAATCTGCAAATTCAGCATGAGAGAGAGGAACAAGAAGAATCAGATTCTCTGAACACAAACAATCAATTTATTATTATTGCGACTGAAGACGAACTGAATATGCAGAAGGGCGCTCTGATGGTTGCTCAACACGAAAATAGAATGCTCTCGGTGCAATCACCAATGAACTTCCTTGCTTCGCCTGAAGGGCAGAACAAGATGAAGCAAGTTCTAGAAACAAAGATGATGAGTATTGTCGAAGATCTCTTCAACCTACCCATGCTTGCTGATCCAGAAGAATTTGAAAATACGCTGAGGTCACTTAGCCCTCCTATGCGTGCGAATAAAGACAACGAACATCAATTAATTATGGCTGCGACCATGAACTTTGATGAACGCCCGGCCAGATCGCGTAAAGTTATCGTGGAAGTCATGAAGAAACATGGCCTTCACCCAACATTAATGGAAAATATTTCACTACTGTGTAATCACGACAGAAAAGTGCCGTTGCAGATTGAAGCCATTAACATTGTGGTGAATTACCTTGACCGACTGGAAAATGAAACGGAAGTAACGTTGGCAGCGCTAACCCTAATTAAAATTCTGGAAGAAGATGCAAAGCAAGAAGTTCGACTACACACATTAAAGCAATTGTCTTTGAGAACTGAATTAATTTTAGAGAGACTACCGCAGTTCCTAGAGCACGGTCGAGTTATTTCAATTCTAAAGTTTGTTCTACTTGACGAGCCGACTGTCTACAAAGATGAGATCGAAAAGATGTTGCTTCACTTCGGCTATTACAAGCCGGACATTCTTATTCCGATGCTGGAAGAGGATATTCGAATTATCTCCGATCCTTATGTTCTAATTACTTTCTACAATGTGCTTGAAGTTCTTTCGACTAATGAGAATAAGAGAAAAGCAACGTATAAGGCAAAATGGAAGATTTACTTTGACTTAATTAAAGAATTTGAGAGTCATCCGCTTGCGGATACACTGCTTGCGAACTTCAAAGCTCAAAGTCCTAACTCTATCTTGACCTTGCTACCGTTCTTTCACGAATTCGGAGCAAAACAGCAGATCTTTTTTGTTAAGACACTGGACGAAATGTTTATTGAGTATATCTCTGAGAGTGATTCTGATTCTTGCAAAGCAATAGCGAAATTATTCTACGGGTTAAGGAAGTCACAACATCACAAAGTTCTTATAGCCGTGCTATCAAGCAAAACTATTTTCGATAGACATCTTGGAGAGAAATATCTTCGAATATTCCTGCCACAGATTTCTGCGAATCTTTCGGAGCTTATTGAGCTGGAAGATTTCGTGACAAATATAATTGCTTGCGGTCATCTGCATCTAATTGAAATGATTGAAGCTAGTCATGATGAAAAAGTTCTCGTGATATGTTACAAAAAGGTTGCGGTAGTAAATAGAAAGAATAAGAGTTTCGTAGCACGTATACAAGAATATTGTTCAGCGGGACTAAAATTAGTGAAGGCGGCGACGTCGTTCATTCAGAATGCTGATGATGAAACTGATTTAGCTGATCACTTCAGCGGATTAGTCACTCTGGCAAATTCGCCGATTGCAGACGAAAAAACCTTTAGGACTATTTTCGCGGAGCTGGAGCTAGCTACTGCTAGTAAAGAACTTTTGCAAGCTAAAACACTGAGAACGTATGCTGAACTGGCGAACAACGAATTTGCTCAAGGTCAGTTTATTGATTTCTGCATCAACATTTTTTTCAAAGTGATCAAGCAGAATGAGACTCCATTTTCAGAGAATACTGGTAAGTATACGGATGTGAAAACAATTCTTGTAGATGCCACGTCTGGGTTGGAGAGACTTCTTTCAACGGACAAGCTAGATGCCAGCCAGCATCATAGAGCCCAAACGCTACTTCGGCAACTTACGGAAAAGCGCCCGTTTGTGAGGACATCTTTCCGCAAAGACCCAGAGACAGGTCAGGGAGTTCCAGCAGAAGATGTTCCTGATCCGTTTAAGGACCTGCTAGAAGCTCTTTTGGTGAAATTTAAGGCTAAAAATAGTGAATAATCAAAACCCCTTACAATGTGAGGGGTTTTTTGATTCAGCTAATAAGCCAGTAAGTAGTAAGCTAACAAATGCTGGTTTTTGGGTTAATGTTGACAAAAATTGGGATTTGTGATACAATTGAGGGTTATTCTGTTGCTTAACAACCTGCCCCTATAAGGAGATCTGTTATGTTTAGACGAATTTTTGCGATTGTCCTTGTGTTCGGCTTTGCTTTTTCGTGTGATAAGTTTGATGGTAATTACACCGTGGTCGGAGAACTGCGAGACACAATCCGACCTGTGAGTGAACTCAGTGAAGAAATCTGCGCGAAAGCTGAGTGGGAGACTTTCACAAAGTTTGAATGTGCCTTGCACGGCGCCGAAATAAACTACACATCAACAGCTGTATATGCAGAGAAGTTTGCTAAGGACAACGGTATTTTCGAGAAGTTCGAAAAGGAAATCGCTTGTTGCAAATGCCTCGAAGATATTCACTGGATGCGTAAGAATACATACGACAAACATCTTCGACGAATGAAATATCTACAAGTCGATCCAAACACCTGTATCACCCAAGACTTTCTAAGAGTGAATATGGGTTCTACTGTTGGTGTTCAAAATTCAATCGAGCGGTTTGATGGGGAATACGTTCGGAGACTTCAGGAACTCTTTAGACTGAACGAACTAGCAGTAGCGCTGGTATTGGTTGATTACGCCAATGAACTCCAGAAAACGGAAGAGGTTGAGACTCTATGGGAAGCAACGATGATCTACAAAAGTGGCACATGGCCTCATGCATGGAAGCATGCTGAAGCTCTAGCACTGCGGACATATAATCGTTTTGTCCATAGTCTTACGCCTCGAAATAACAGACTGGGTATACTTCTCTACGATGATCTGGGTCCCCTCCTGAAAGAGGACCAAAAGTCTTTGCTGGCTGGCATTTGGCTGGATCACATTTTGAGAATGTACTATCGAAACATCACTTTCGATGAATCTCAAAAAGCTCTGAAAGTTGCTACCTGGAAAGGTCGATCACTTGAGACACAACAAGCTCTAGCTACTATCTATGTTACGAGATACATCCTAGAGTACACGGAAACTAACACTCCAACCGTTGATGCGTTTGTACTGCAACAGGTACAGCAATTCGATACTGATCTAAATTCGTTGATTTATCACCTTGGTGAAAAGAAGAAAATGACGCCACGGATGATTGCTTACTTTCACACAGTTTTTGGTAAAAAGTGAAACAAAACCTCTCACAATGTGAGAGGTTTTTTGCATTTTAGAATTAAGAATAAAGAATTAAGAATTATGCGTGGGAACAAGGTGATTATGGAGGTGTTTTTGGGTTAATGGGCTGTATAATGAAAAGTGTGGTACAAAAGAAGGAATTTAGTGTAAAATAAGCATAGAAACAAAGCTCAAACACTAAAGACCTTCTTATGAACAAAAGTATAACACAATTTT
>Ga0307989_1000663_pt1 | contig 21225 bp, 13 predicted proteins | sample EllFjometagen185_FD_203164 | JGI IMG/M metagenome (GOLD analysis project Ga0307989, IMG submission 203164) | Marine microbial communities from Ellis Fjord, Antarctic Ocean - #185 | ecosystem: Environmental > Aquatic > Marine > Unclassified | place: Southern Ocean | collected 2014-10-08
TTGATCCTTTTTTCCCCATTGGTCTCCTTTTCCATTCCATTTTTCCACTCCGAAACGACAATCATGACTGAAACCGGAGAAAACTGGAAAATAGCTCTTGACTTTAAAAAACCAAATTCTTATCATCCACTGGGAAAAAAGGTCTGAAGCAAATTGGGAAAAATTTGAATTCAATCAGCCATATGAAAAAGGGTTAAATCGACTGAAAGAGGAGGTGCTGGCAAAAACAAATTTCGACCCGGCGACGTTGTGGCAATGGGGCACAATGCAAGCAATGGCCGTGCTGGAAATTTTAAAATCTGCAGAGCGGCAATTTGGTCATGAAGGCCAACAAATGGTTTTTGAAAGTATGAGGCGGGTAGGATACGATATCGGTGAACAGATGTGTAAGGGAACAACAGTTCCAGAAGACTTAACCAGGGCGGAATGGGTAAGTTTTTACACAACAGTTGGAAACCGAATTGTTTATGCATCGCTTGAAGTAGCAGAGATTGAAAGCGATAAAGCCTGTAATTTTCATATTGACTGGTGTCCACACCAGGATCAGTATGGCACCTTTGATTGCCGAGTCCAGAGATACTTTGTACAAGGGATTATTGAGGCAGCCAGCGATTATCTTAAGAGTCAGGGATTCGATGACGAAGAATGGGACATGACATTTGAGCATTCGATACCAGCTGGTCACGAAACCTGCTTTTTTAAAATGAGTCCAAGGAATAAAGACGATGCAGAAAAATGGGCTAAATACACCAAAGAACTTGAGGAAAAAGCATTAGAAATAGCCAAAAGGTAGGAATGATGTATTAGAGGTGATTCTTTTTTTATGAATAAACAGGGATTTGTCACCTCTACCGATTTTTTTGTGCAATCCTTAAGTGTTTTAACTATAGGCTCATGCTGTGGATTAACAATATACAGACAGCTCCAAGTAATGAAATCGCCTTTGATGCACTTAAGGTTTAAAATCTTGATATCTCTTTTTTAATGCTCTCGCATAATTCGATAGATTGTCTGATTTCAAAATAAGAATCTTCCAGTGAGTCCTCTTGTTGATCATTGATGACTTCTTCTACATTGGCCAGATCCAACTGCATCTTTTATAAAAACACCCCGTCATTCCAGTGAAGACAGGAATCTTATGAAACCCCGCATTATTCGACAACCACTCCAAAGATCCCCATCTTTGCGGGGATGGCAAGGAATGATATTTAGATGCGTTGAATAGTTACGATACTGTTTGACTTCAAAAAAAAATACTGTTTGATTTTAAAAAAAGCAAATTCTTATCATATGAAAAAATAGAGCAGGTACTTGGCAAAAAACAAATAACTAACCAGCAGTCGTTTAAGCCAACTGACAGATAGATTTTATTTCCGCCATCACAAATTGTAGGGAGTTTTTACTAATCGCTTTAATCTGATCAAGATCTCTGTTTTGTAGCAAGTAATATGAAACCAGATTATCAAGAAAGCTCATAATACTAATAGCGATGATCTCTGTTGCTGCTTTACCCGTATACTCAAACCCCTCTTTATGACTTACTCTATCTAAAGCATACTTGATCTCTACAACCATATTCTGTCGATGCATTGAATGATTTTGGGATACCAATAAGCTCTTACCCATTGATTCCCGATACAAAATCGCCAGTTTATTGGGGTATTGTTGATAAAACTCTTCAAAAATCAAGGCAACCGATCTAGTAATTCCTTCTAGTGAGGAATTTGCTTTATTGAATTCTTCAACAATTCGTTGCTGAAATAACCAGCTTGCTCTATTTACCAGTTGAATCAACAGATCTTCTTCATTAACAAAATGGTAAGATAGCTTCTCTTTGCCAACGCCTGATAAGTCTGCTATTTCTGTCAAACTTGTATGTTCAAATCCATTTAATACAAATAGCTCTTCTGCCATCTCAAAAACCGGTTGAAGAGATGGGTCCATTTTCTTAGGCGGTTCGAATTTGAAATTCGGATAGAAATCTGATCGGTTATCCAATGTATTCAGGTCGCTGTTAGTCATGTTTTTATTCTCCTTAAACGATTTTCTAGAGTTTGTGATTTTTTTTCATGATGCTTTCTAGGGGTTGAGTTGTTTGCATTTGGCCACTTTTCAATTGATTGACGATCTCTTCAACAAAAAAATTTTCCTCAAAACACTTTTTGAATCTTTCTCTCTCAACAAATAGTCCATCTGCAAATTCAGAATTCTGGCTCGCTTGAACGGCCCTTTTTGCATTTGATAATGCATATTGAGGATTTTTTAGAAACGGCTTCAGGAAATTCATTATTGCAGGAATCATTTCATCATCAGAAAAAATATCATTAATTAAACCCAACTCCAGAGCTTCTTTGGCTTTATATAACCTGCCATTCATGATGATTTCCATGGCTTTGGTTTTACCCACAATTTTAGGAAGCCTTTGGGTTCCACCTCCTCCTGGAATTATGCCAACTCTCACTTCAGGTAAACCAATACGGGATGATTCCATTGCCAAACGAAAATCACAAGCCAGGGTAAATTCAAATCCGCCTCCGTAACACAAACCATCAATTGCCGAGACGAGCAGCAGCGGACTAGATTCCATCCGGTTAAACAATTTTTGGATTCTATCAGAAAAATCAAACGCTTCATCCGGACTACAATTCATCATCTCAACTGCATCAGCGCCGCCGATAAAAAAAATATCTCCTGCGCCATGAAATACAATCACCCGTGTGGCAGAGTTTTCTACCAACGTGAGAATAGATTCAACCTCTTCTATTACAGATGAATTAATAGCATTCCTATCTCCAGGCCGATCAATCGTTACCCAAGCAATATCTTCATGAAAATCCAGTTGGGTCAATAAAAAAGACTTGGTCACTAACGATGTGTTTTTTTTTGTAGGAAACTCCATAGGCTCACCTTTTTTATTTTATCAGTTTAGTTATGCTATAGTGAATATCACGCTTTTAAAATCGGCCATGTATGGAGTTTTATAGAAAGGTATAACATCATTTTGGAGGATGGCACACAAAGCGGTATGCATTAAAACTGCTATTTATTTGAAGACGAAATCCAAATTTAGATGTTTTAACAAATCAATCAAAATGCGCCAAAATGATTTTGTATTTCCAGAAGACCCCATACAGGTTAAATAGAGAAATTAGGCAAATTGCGTTACCAATTAGTTTTGACTCCTAAGTTGCAACAGTTTCTTGTCAACTTTTCCTACCGTTGTCATGGGTAGCGTATCAATGAATTCAACTGAACGAGGCGCTTTGTAGTGGGCCATTTTAGAGCGGGCCAACTCAATAAACTCATCCTTTGACATTTTCATCTTCTCGTTAAGGATCACGTATGCGATCGGTTTTTCTCCCAGCCGGTCATCATGTAAACCAACTACAGCTATATCTTTGATTCGTTTATCACTCTGCATGATCAGCTTTTCAACCTCTGCGGGGTATACATTAGAGCCACCCACAATTATTAAATCATGCTTTCGTCCCATCAGATAGAAATTCCCTTTTTCATCAATGTACCCTTGGTCACCTGTATGTAGCCATCCGCCCCGCATGGTGTTTCTTGTGGCTTCTGGATTGTTCCAATACTCTTTCATCATGTAGGGACTTTGGATACACAATTCACCGGTCTGATTTTTAGGCAGTTCGTTATCATCTTCATCAACAATTTTGATCTGCACATTGGGAAGAGGCGTCCCAACAGATTCATACTCTCTCTTCTCTTTAGATTGTGGGTTTTCAACCGTTACACCCGGTGAATTCTCGGTTAGACCGTAGTATTGGTATATTTTAAGATCAAATCGCTTTTCAAAGGCTTTTCTAACTGCTGTGTAAAATATTCCGGCAGCACTAAATCCCAGCTTGACTGATGCAAAACTATCACAAGGGGCTTTAGATTCAGGTAGATTATTAATCGAGTAAAAGAAGGCCGGAACGCCCCAAATATGATCTGCCTGATATTTTTTAACTGCAGATACATATTTTTCAGCATTAAAATTTTCCTGGATGATTAATGTCCCGCCATTAAGAAAGGCGAAATAGGGACCTCCTGCCATTCCACCAATATGAAACATTGGATTAGCGCTCACAACAACAGTGTCTTCATCGTACAGTAGCCTTTTACTGGCAGCTTCACTATCGCCGATGATACCGGCATGGGACAAAACAACGCCTTTGGGAAGACCCGTTGTGCCTCCGGTGTACATGATGGCCCCAACCTCATTATCCGCCGGCTCTTCTTTGAATTCCTTTGATTGCCCTGCTATTAAATCTGCATAGTTAATGGCATTTTCCATTTTGTCTTGTCCGAAAACGACAACCTTTTTAAGGTCTTTGCATTCTTGCCTGATTTCGCCTATCAAAGGGATAACCGACTCATCGCAAATCAAAACCTCTGCTCCAGAATTCTTAATAATGTGTTTGGTTTCACTCTCTTTCAATTTAAAATTCAGAGCGACATATATTCCACCAACCCTATAAATTCCATAACTACAGAGTATCATCTCTGGTTTGCTTTTTAACATTAATGCTACGCGGGTTCCACTAGTTACACCGATGGCCTTTAATCCATTGGCGATCTGGTTGATATCCTGGTTAAGTTCAAGATAGGTCCAGGCTTCCCCTGTATCATCAAATATTAATGCCTTTTTTGAATTTCCAAATTTTTCTGCATATTTAGCAACACTTTCACTGATGTTCATTTTTTCTCCCTAACAATTGGTATTTCTACAGAGTAATTAATCGTTTTATCATCGGTTCTACTTTTTCTGAGATTCATCATCGGTTTATGAAGACGTTTTGATGCCTACCACTGTACAATACCAGCATTCCATTGATAACCGAATCCCATGGCAATCATCGCGATGTTGTCTCCTGGCTTAATTAGTCCTTTATCTTCGGCAACCTTTAGGGATATGATTCCATCCAGTTGACCGGTATGACCATAGTCAGATAGGTATAGACTCTTCTCTACCGGAATATTGAGATTTTTTAGTAACTGGCGATGGGCCGATACTTTCATGTGTAAAGGGCAGGCAAAATCAATATCTTCGACACCGATACCACTTTTTTTGCATGCCAATTCTGTCACTTTAACCAGATTGTCCAGCGTCACCTTTCCCAAGTCATCCCGAAACCCTTGAGGATCATTCAATCTAAAGTACTGTAAATTTTCATCATGAATATTTGAACTGTTCAGAGGCGTTTTACTGCCACCACCAGGAACAACGACCGATTCGGCAAATTTACCATTGGCCATGTTTTGATTTTCCAACACAATGTGTTTATCGTAACCTTTTTGTATAATAGCTGCAGCGCCAGCACACGACAGGTTGTATAGAAAAGAGGTTGATGTGTCCTGGTAATTGACTTTATCAATATTTCGGTATCCCGCAACGACCATAACCGTATTAATATCTTTTTCTGTATTCAGGTATTTTTTTGCCTGATCCATCACAACCACAAAGGAGCCGCATTTACACTCCATGTCATAGCCCCAGGCATTTTCTGCTCCAATTTCACCTATTACTTTAGGGGCAATTGAAAAAACCTGGTAGTCAGAATAGTTCTCACCAAAATAGATAACCAGATCGATCTCTTTGGCATCAATACCTGTCTTTTGCAAACAGTCATTGGCAGCCCAGACAGCCATATCTGAAGGTTGATCATCATCACTCGGGACATAAACTTGATTAATCCCAAATTTGTTCAGTATAACATCTTCTGGGATATTGGACATTTGAGCAATGTCTTTGTATGTCCGAACCGTATCAGGAAAATAGAGACTAATTCCCACGATACCGCATTGGTTATCTTTAGTTTGCATAATTACTCCGTATTCATTTGTGTTAATTACTCTGTTAATTCTTAATAAATAAGAACCCAGTAGACGGGTGTTCTTATTGTAAAAATAGGATCTTATTGTTATTCAATCCTTTTTTTAAAGTCATTCTGAGAAGCCAAACGTATGGGGATTACTTTTCAGCCAATTGGTATTTTGGTAAAAAATAGATTTTTATGCCCCTTTCATTTTGTTCGGCAGCCATAAAACCAGTTCAGGGAAAAGATAAATAATAAAAATTACCACTAAAAAAACCATCACAAAGGGGATCACACCAAAAACAATCTCCTTAAGATCAATATCGTCATTCATTCCCTTTAGGACAAAAAGAATGACACCGACCGGTGGCGTAATGAGCCCAATTTCAATCATCATTACGAAAAACACTCCAAACCAGGTTGGATCAAACCCCATGGACGTGACGACTGGAACCGAGACAGACCAAGTCATTAGCATCATTGAAACCGGATCGATAAACATTCCTAAGATAATATAAATTACGACCAGTCCCGCGATCACCATCCCTGGAGACAAAGAGGCGCCTGTCACACAGGCCACCAAGGTTTTTGGTAGAGTGATATAGTCAAAGGTGTAGCCCATAATTGAGGCTGAGACGACAATGACAATCAAAAAAGATGTCATTTGAGCGGTTTCCATCAGGGCATCAATCAGGACTTTAAAAGTCATTTTTTTCTTGGCGGCGCAAAGCAAGGCGGCGATTAGCGCGCCTAGAGCACCTGATTCTGTTGGGGTGGCGACTCCTAAATAGAGTGAGCCTAGTACACCGAAAATAAGAATCAGAAAAGGCAAAACACCGGTTAAAGCTCTAAATTTTTCAGACCAGGTGAAATGACTCCCTTTGGGTGCGGCGCTGGGTTGAATAATTGACCAAACAAAGACAACCATCATAAAGGCCGTCATCAAAATGATACCCGGAACAATCCCTGCCATAAACAGCTCGCCAATCGGTATACCTACCAAAGAGCCATATATGATCATGGCAATACTCGGGGGGATGAGTATTCCCAATGTACCGCCAGCAGCCACCACTCCATAAGCCAAACGTGGACTGTATCCATTTTTTGTCATCTCCGGTCCTGCGGTCATTCCCATGGTGGCGGCGGTGGCCAAGCTGGAGCCGGATACAGCAGCAAATATTCCGCAAGCACCGACGGTTGCATGGGCAATTCCACCCGGAAATCGCCCCAACCACATTAGCATGACCCGGAACAGGTCAGAAGATACCCCGCTTCTCAGCAAAAAAGCACCCATCAAAATAAACATTGGGATGGCTGTAAAGGCAAAAGAGTTGACACTGGTCCAGGAGCGTTCGGCGATGACCTGGAGCTGTGATGAGGGCAAGAAAAATAACAAGCCAAATGTCCCTGCCAGACCTAACGCGAATGTAATACGAACTCCGATCGCCATCAAAAAAAGCACATAGATGGCAATCACTCCACCCTGGACTAGAATTGGCATATCCTGGCCCCAGATAAAGAAAGTGCCACCCAGGAATAAAATAGCAGCGGTTAATATCGAAATTTTTGGTCCCGACCATAGCCATGCGACAGCTAGAATGGTAATCAAAACAAGCACAATTCCTTGGTCCAATAATGTGTCGAAGAATGGAGCAGGTTTGACCCCAATAAAAATCAGTCCTATTACCATGCACCCCATCAGACATAAACCAACCCAGGCAATCCGTTGATCCATTGACGATTTCAACTTGATGATTTCACTCAACACGGCCAGCGTAAAAACGCCTAAACCAATGGCAATTGGTGTTTCAGCCATCCAGAGAGGGGTTGCCAAAAGCCCCCATGCCCTGGCACCGCCTATAAACTCTGAATGGACAAATATAATCATTTGCCATGTTGCTAAAACCAAGAAAAGCAATCCTAACCACGCTGTTATTTGTTTCAGTTGATTTTGAAGACGATCCGAGAGAATGTTCAGCAATATCTCCACTCTTATATGACTGCCACTGAGATGGGCGTAGGCGGCCGATAAAAAACTGATGCCAACCAGCATATACAAAGAGTACTCTGTCACCCATGATGTCGGCTCATTAAAAAAGTATCGTGAGAACACCTCAAAACTGATAATAAGGACCATGGCCAGTATTGTCAGACTGCTAACAATCCCCGTTGCATTGGACAAAAAATCCAATCCATCCGTGATCGAAAAATCCTTACCAGAAATCGCCTGATATTTATCTCTTTTGTTCCGCATGGCTATCGCCTTCTTATTTGAACTGCTTATTGTTGGTTCCATAACGTTTTCTAATATTATTTTTGGTTTCTGAACAATAATCTGCTCGATTTGTGGTTTTACAGCTTCATCACTTGTAAAACGGGTTAATTGTTCTTACTGAAGCACCCAAAGCCAGAGGATTTCTCCATATGATCCGTTGTCGTTCAGATTCCTGCTTGATAATTAGATGATTGTTAATATCCAAGATTTTTATCCAAAAAGTTTTCTGCTCGCTGAACATAGACTTTTCCCCCTAATCCAGCTTTTTCGGCTCTGCTGAAAAAAGATTTATAAACGGGTCTGATGTATCGAGATTTAAAAAGAATCTTTACCTGGGAATCAGGTACAGTATAAAAATCGACGCCTTTGGCAATCCATTTTTTGGGCAGGTCTTCCATTTTTTCCTGGTAGCCTGCAAATGCAGCTTGTTCAAGCTTTCTACCGGCATCAGCTATTTTGTCTTGCAGATTTTTGGGGAGTTTGTTCCATTCGTCTTGATTGATAACAATTGGAAACGGGAGGATGGTCGAAATCGGCCAGAGTGCAACATTTTTTGCCACCGAATAAAACGCCTGACCATAAGCCCAGGCAGAAGATGTGAATACGCCATCAATAATGCCACGTTGCAACGCAGGTAAAACCTCAGACGCTGGCATAGGCGTCGGTTTTGAACCTATCGCAGAAACCAATGTAGCCGTCTCAATATTATGGACACGAATTTTTTTGCCTTTAAAATCACTAACTTTTTTTATCGGTTTAATAGATATCAGATTTTGTGGAGCAAATAGTCCCCAAACCAGTACACGACTATTGTATTTTTCAGCTAAAATACGATTCATATCCTCTCGCCAGAATCCATAAAAAACCTTTTTAAACTCATCAAGATTATTTATTAAACCCGGAAGCTGGGCCAAACCAAATTCTGGATTGGTGGCAGAATAATACCCTGCCAAGATCGTTGACATTTGAACCCGATTATCTCTGACTGATTGAGCTAATAGTGTCCCTTTAACCAGAGAGTCGTTCAGTGTGATTTTTACTCTCCCCTTTGTTGCTTCTTCGACTCGCTTTGCAAAGTTTTCAGTCACATCAACATAAAGGGTTCCCTTGACAGGTAGGTATGCTAAAGTGAATTTATGTTCAGCAGCAAAAACACCAGATTCCAATCCCATTAGTAAAAACAATGAGAATAAAATATACGAGATGAATCGAATAGGTTTCATATGACCTCTTTTATCTAAGTTGAAAAAACGGGGTGTTAAACAACTTCCTGGCTGTCGGTTGAACCGTACTTGTCAGTCTGGAAGAGCACTCATAAAAATGAATGATAGCGTCTCTTCAGCAAAGGATATGCCACCGAAAAATATATTGACTTAACTATATGAAATAAAAGAGGTAAACAGGGGTAGTAGGGAAGCGGTGTATATCGGTTAAACGGGGTTATTTAACCCCTTATATTCCACTAATTATTGATTTAATTAGATAAAGTTCGCACGGGGTCTTAATACCCCTTACAGGGGTTTATCCAACCCGTATTCTTTCATCTTTATAAAAAGGGTTTTACGATTAATACCCAGTATTGTGGCCGTTTTAGCTTTTTGCCAGCGATTGATAGTTAAAGCGTTAAGAATATGTTCTTTCTCGTACTCCTTCATTGCGGATTGCAACGGGATATTAATAATTGTTGGTTTTTGAGCTGGCTGGATTTCTATATCTTTTTGCTGCTCCGGTTGTGACCCCATAAAATCTAACGATCCCAACATAAAATAGCGCTGCAGGGTATTTTGCAGTTCTCTAACGTTGCCTGGCCAGTGGTAATCATGAAGCGCATCAATCACTTTTCCTGGAATATGGGGATGCAATGAGTCCTTATCATAAACTTTTTTAAAATGATCAATCAAAAGGGAGATGTCATCTTTCCGTTCTCTTAAAGGAGGAATATGAATAGGAATAATATGAATACGGTAAAAGAAGTCTTCCCGAATCAGTCCCTTGGAAACTCGCTCTTGAAGATCTCTATGTGTGGCAGCAATAATACGAAGACTGGTTTTTTTGAGAACCGTATCACCAACAGGTGTAAATCCTTGTCCCTCTAGCACACGTAAAAGTTTTATCTGCATATTGAGACTGATTTCACCCAACTCATCCAGAAACAATGTTCCCCCATCTGCCACTTCCAAATGTCCGGGCTTGTCAATATAAGCCCCGGTAAATGCACCTTTTTTATACCCAAACAGTTCACTTTCCAGTAAGTTCTCCGGAATAGCACCGCAATTTAAAGAGACAAACGCACTTTTTTTTCGATCACTCATATCATGTATTGCCCTGGAAACTAACTCTTTTCCTGTACCTGATTCTCCGTAAACAATAACATTGGCCTCTGTAGCGGATGCTTTGAGAATCAATTCATAGATCTTTTGCATGGCAGCACTTTTACCAATGATATTACCGAATTTGTACCGATCTTTGATATTAGACCGAAGCCGGAGGTTCTCTTTTTGTAGAAAGGCTTCTCTTTCTCTCGATGCATCGGCTTCACGTTTACTCTGCGTTATATCAGTCAATATTCCTTCCAGCAGGATAAAAGCATCATTTTCATCGAATATAGCACGTGCATGGATTGAGGCCCACAGCTTGCTTTTGTCTTTTCGATACATTGCGACCTCAAAGCCGGAAACAACCTTACAGTCTTCATTCAATAGCGCTTTGAGCATTTCACGATACTGGGGTTTGATGTAAAGTTGATTACCAATATCGCTGACACTTTTGATTAGATCCTCTGGTGAATCGTAACCGAAGATCTGAGCCAAGGCGGGATTTGCACTGATAAAACGTCCCTCTGGTGTTGCCTGAAATATTCCCTCCAGAGCGTTTTCAAATATGCTCCGATATTTCTCTTCGGCCTTTTTCCGTTCCTGAATCTCTCTGTTCAGATGTAAGTTGGCCTTCTTCAACTTTTTTGATTGAATTTCCTGATTGTGGTAGAGACGTGCATTTTCAATGGAAACGGCTATGGGCCCTGCCAGCAGTTTTAGTATCTCGGTTCTTTCCGGTGTAAAAGCACCTGTGATCAAGCTATTTTCAAGGTACATGACGCCTAACAAAGATGACTTTTGCAAAATCGGGCCGCATACAATTGATTTCGACTTTCGTGCTGTTATGTAAGGATCAGCGGTGAACATTCCCTCTTGTGAGGCATTATCAAGCACGACAAATTCATGGGTTCTTGCAACATATTGTATGATTTCAGGAGAGATATTTTTAGCACTACTTAACGGGACGGATTGGAGCACCGTAATTTCGTCCCGATCCAGATTGCCATCTGCTTCAACTAATAATTCCTTATCCTTAGCCAAAAGAAGGCTACCTTGCTGAGCGCCAGCGTTTTCAATTAATATTTTAGTCAGTTTCATCAATAAACGATCCAGGATTATTTCACCAGAGATGGTTTGTGAGGCTTTTAAAATAGTTGATAGATCTAACTGATCCAAGTGTTTGCCACTTATCAGGTTGGGCGGATCGCTTTTATTGATTAAGTGTGGTGCATACTTTTTTCCCAGCGCTGTTAGTATTCCATCTGCTCCCCAGGTATGATAGGCAAACTGAGCTTTTTTTAGATAAGTATCAGCTACGCTGCTTTCTCCCTTGAGAAAATAAAACTGTGCTGCCAGTTCATTTACGAGTCCTTCATCTTGAACAAATTTTTGATTTCTGGCTTTTTCGATAGCACGATCGTATAGTTCGATAGCTCTGGCATTCTCATGGGTCAACCGAGCGATTTCAGCTTCAACTATTAGATATTTGTGGAGAAAGTTTTGCTCACAATTATCTGCCCAGGTTTTCATCTGTTGCTGGTTTTCTATTAATGTATTGAGAATGATCTCTTTTTCATCCAATGATTGATCAGGGTAAAGAGCAATCAGGATTAAAGAGTAATAAAAGTTGTGTTTCACAAAAATTACACTACCCACAACGTAATCCAGAATTTTTGATGCCTTTTGTATCTGCAGTAGTGCCTGTTTTGGCTTACCATACAGGTAAAGTAACTGAGCCAAATAGATCTGAGAATGACAGAGTACCATTGAGCTGTCATAGGTTTGAAGTTCAGTTGATAATTGCCTTTCCAATACAGTAGAAAGATCGGTTGATTCTTCATCAAAATCAGGATACTCCGTCAGATTTTTCATTGTCCATCGAACGGCAATGATACTACCACTGGATATTTGACTTTTCGTTTTCAATACGAAAGGTTCAAATTCGCTACAGAGTTCCAGAATATCCTTAATAGGAGTCCCTTGATAAAACCGGTTAAAAAGTAAATTACTGACACAATATCCAGCAAACTGAAACTCTCCCGACTGCATCCCGGCTTGGTAGCCTTCAAGGTTCAAATCGTTGGTGAGCCGAATGTGGTTTTGCCAGGGGTGGATGAAATTGGCAAACGAATTGAGACAGCGACATTTTAATCCCATTTCATTGTACTTTTCACTTAATGTCATTGCCAATTGACCAAATTCTGACCCGGATTGATATTCACCTCTTGTAATTAATAAACGGCCATAGCAGGCAAAACCGTAGGCTGATTCGGTTGTATATCCAAATTGAAGTGATAGATCAACCAGTACTACCGTTAGATAACTGAAGAATTTTAAATCCAAAAAAAAGGCCAGAGGTAACATATCAGATAGCAATTTAACCGCTATCTCTTTTTCTGCATCAATCATATCTGAATTATTGACCAAAGAGCTGACGGGCCGATCTGACAATATTTTGTTGATCTTTGTAATTTGCTTGTCCAACATGGCTTGAATTCCGGGTTGCTGTTCGTCCGGAAGATCAATCTCCAACAATGCCAGGGCTTTTTTGCCAACCTGATAGGCTTGGCTGTACTCAGCCAGCATTGTATACTGAATGACCAGAATTCGATAGACTTCAGCTTGTTCCACCACTGACTGGGTATGGTTTAAGATCAAATCAACGACTCTTTCTGATTCTTCAAAATGACCATTTAGATATTCAGCTTCTGCTCTATGTTTATGCAAGCCAAGTGTTAACGGAAAGTTGTCTGCCCAGTCTTGGGCAGACAATAAGTTTGTTCCCACTGTTAGATAACGAAGTGCCGGTTCATAGGCCGAAGAGGCCTTTGCCTTTATTCCAGCAGCCAGGTTGAGTTCAGCCAATTTAATTTTTTCCTGCTCATCAGTAATCAGATCCTGAGCATAGTTGAAGTGGTGGACAGTGTTGAAGATGTTTCCCATCAACTCTTCTTTTTTTGAATTATTCAGAATCAATCGCCCTGCCCTTAAATGAACCTCTTTTCTCTGTCTGTCTTGAATTAATGAATATGCTGCCAACTGGACCCTGTCATGGCAAAATCTGAAAATCGGATTTGAAAATTCCGAATCCAGGTTAGAATCAGTTATTGGCTGATTTGCTTCTGAATTTAGAAAGCCATACAAGGCAGCCTGCAGAATCAATCCTTCATCAATAGCTGGCCATAAGCTATTGAAAATATCAGCCCCGGATGTCTCATTAACGGTGGCAAGTGTTTTTAAGTCGAATTGGTTACCGATACACGCGGCCACTTTCAGTGAGTTTTGTGTCTGTTCTGGAAGTTTTTTTATTTTGTTCACCAATAGATCGACGACATTGTCGGTCATGGCACTGTTTTGGATTTGCTTTATCTCCCATTGCCAGTTTCTTTTTTGGGAATTGAAGACAATCAGCTCGTCTGCATACAGAGCGTGCAAAAATTGATTCAGAAAAAAGGGGTTTCCGGCTGTTTTTTCAAGTACTAATTCTGCGAGTGGCAGTACCGAAACAGCATCACTGTTTAGGGTATGAACAAGCAGTTCAAGGGTATTTTGTAGGTCCAGCGGTCTTAGAGTGATCTCTTCAAGATAGTCACCTTGCTTTTTCAGGATCTCTAAAGTCGTCTGCAAAGGATGGTGTGGTTGCAGTTCCTTATCACGGTAAGCCCCTATTAGTAAAAGAGACTGGGTGGTTTGTTCAGAAACAATAAAATTGACCAGTTTCAATGTCGCAGTATCAATCCAGTGTAAATCGTCTAGAAATATCACCAGGGACTGATCCTGATTGCAAAAAACCCTGATAAAATCAAGAAAAACCATCATGAACCGGTTTTTTGCTTCGACCGGTCTCAGCTCCTGGACATCCGGCTGCGGACCAATTACCAACTCCACTTCGGGAATAACGTCAATGATGATTTTTCCATGGGGAGCCAAAGCTTCACTGATCAACTTCCTCCACTTTCCCAGTTGCTGCTCACTTTCCGTCAATAGCTGCCGAACCAGATCTTGAAAAGCATTCACCATGGCGCTATATGGGACATCACGACAGAACTGATCAAATTTCCCGGAAATCGAGTATACCGTTTTTTGCACGATTGATTTATTGATTTCTTGTACAAATGATGTTTTACCGACCCCTGCATATCCCGCCACCATCACGATTTTTGTCTTTCCAGTGGTTACCTCTTCATAAACTGATAATAGTTTTTCTGTCTCTTTCTCACGGCCATACAGTTTTTGTGTAATTTGAAACTTGTCCGATATATCATGGCGACCCACTGGAAAATCCTCAATTCGACCAAAAGTCCTAAGTTGTTTTAAGCACTTTTCCAGGTCAGTTCTAATTCCTGTTGCACTTTGGTACCGGTCTTCCGGAATCTTAGCCATCAGCCTCATCGTAATCGCTGAGACTGAATTGGGAATATCAGGGTTTACCTGATGCGGTGCAATGGGGGCTTTAGCCATGTGGTTGTGTAACAGTTCGGCAGGGTCTGAGCTTTGAAATGGCAATACGCCGGTTAGGGCTTCATAGAATATCACACCTAAAGAGTAGAAATCGCTGCGATAGTCAATAGAACGGTTCATTCGTCCCGATTGCTCCGGAGAAATGTATGATAAATTTCCTTCGATGATACCTGAACTGACAAAACCAGGCTTTTCACGAGGGAAAATCGAAGCGATTCCCAAACCGGTGAGTTTGACATCTGAAGTGGTTAAATCTACGAAAATGTGATGGGGGTGAAGATCCTTATGGACAATATTTTTTTCATGTAGATCATTCAGCGTATCGGCCAGAGAAATGCCAATATTTAAAAAGGTTTCAAAATCTAAATCCGGCAGCAACTCACTCAACGGAGATGCGTTTGGCATATCTTCAAGAATTAATACCATCCCTTTCTCATACTCTTCTATGGATAAAGATCTGATAACGCCCTTTAAGTCAGGATTTTTCGTAATTTCATATTCGTGTCTAAGGCGAGCAAAGTCCGATACATGAGGAGATTCTGACAGAGCAACTTTAATAATCGCTTTTGTTTTTTCTCGCGGGTGAACGCCCTGGTAAAAGATATTTTTAGATGTTTGAAGAATTGTTTTATTAATATTGTAGCCGCAGATGGAAAGCATATCTCTCAGATGTTGTGGGCCTTAGTTAAGGCCGTGAGTATTTGTAGCCCGTTTTTTTCAAACGATAACAAATCTCAGCAAAAGAGTAAATTGAGGACAACATGTTTTTAACAAACGAGTTAATGAAGAGGTAAGACATCAGGCAGTTTTCGACTTAGATGAATGATTTTTTTTTAAATACCCTTTGAGTGATTTGACTGGCCTCCCCAATCCAGTTATGGACGAAGGTTTGAAAAAGAATCAAGTTATGAAAGACGCTTACAAAGGTAAATATCAATCGATTTCGGTCTTTTATCAGCCGGAGATTTATTGAAAAAATCCGAAATCCCGGTATTTAGGCCTGGCAATATTTTTAATCACATCTCAATTATAAATTCAATGCCTCGACTCGGTGGAAAACCGGGGAAAATTGTTTGGAACCAGATCAAGCAAATTTCTGACAATTCCATCACAAGTTATCGAGACCAACAAATGAAGGTTTAATCAAAAAATTATTTCCTTCTTTGGGCTGCCAATGATCAGATAGATATTACTGAGTTCTTTTTAGTTCGGCTATCCGGGAGGAGGGCTGGTTTTTTGACAATATTATTACAAAAGGAGGACTAACGCCCAATCCACTCAAAAATTAACTTTCATAAAACAGTTTAAAAATGGTATGATCGAGTCTGATTGCTACTGATTAGCATCTGTTTTTTTATTCTGGTACTATTTAACTTTAATATATTAGGATGTTATGAAAAAATTTTGGGTTTTCGGAATTATATTGCTAGGTTTGGGGTTTTTACCTCATCAACCGATTTTAGCTGACGAAATAAAGACGATTCAATTGGTTAGCGGTGAGTGGCAAGGTTATACCAATCAAGACGGTACAGGGCTTTACTGGGAGGTAGTCAAGGCGGTTTTTGAATCGACTGGAATTGAGGTTAAAACGGAGGTCCTACCATGGAAGCGCGCAGTGTATCATTTAAAGAAAGGACGTGCCGATGTGTTGGTAGGTGATTATTATTCTAAGGAAAAAGATGGGCGTGAATTTCTGTATCCCAACTGGCATCTGGCTGTCGAAGAGCCGATGATCATTGTTTTTAAAAAAGGTATGGAAGGAGATTGGGACGCTAATAAAATAAATTCTTTGAATGGTAAAACCGTCGGCTGGATTCGGGGATATGACTTCGATAAGACTTTACTGAAAAATATTAGGGTTGATAAGCATGAAATTTCAAAACTAAAGAGCGCATTACGTATGCTTGAGAAGGGTCGCTTAACGGCTTTAATTGATTATAAGTCAGGAGTTCTCCCCGCTGCCAAGGAAGCTGGAATAAACTATGAAGATGTATTTACGAATAAAACAATTAAATCTGGAAACAAACTTTATGTCATTTTTACCAATAATGCTCGATCAAAAAAACTAGTCAAGCTATATGATGAAAGAATGAATAAGCTGGTGAGATCAGGTGAAATATTCAAAATTTTTGAAAAATGGGGTTTTGGTAAAGAGAAATTTAGCAAGGATCGCTACGGTAAGGATTAGAACAGAATCGAAAATCTTAGGATTGCGATTGCCTATAAAAGAAAAGAGGGACCTTCAATCTGTATCATACATGCCAAATGACATAAATAAGGAACCCGATGGATTTTTTCCCTGTTTTTGGATTGAAGTTACCCAAGTTATCCTCATTGATCGTCGTTGTAAGTGTATTTCGTATAAAGTGGATTGTATGAGTAGTAGTCTTTTCGCTTGAATATTGAATTTTCTTTGATATTATGAACCAAGATTGATTCCACTTGATGTGAATGACTAAAAAGCGGACTCACTTTTTTAAAATTTACTTTTTTTGAATCAATTCTCTCACTGGCCTTGGCTTCGATAAAAAATAGTTTTCTTCCTTTTTCAATCAAAAAATCAATTTCAACACCATTTTGATCTCGATAAAAAAATATATTTTCCCCAGGCCTCAGGCTATGGGTTTTAATTAGCTCCATAACCGTGAAGTTTTCCCAGAGGTTTCCTTTTTGTGGATGAGCATGCCAAGCCTGGAGACTATTAATTCCCAGCAAATAGCAGGCAAGTCCATGATCAGAAAAGTAAATTTTTGGAGATTTGATCAGTCGCTTGCCAATATTTGAAAAAAAAGGCGGTAAGACAAATATTATTCCACTCATCTCTAATGCATGTACCCATTTTTTAATTGTAACATCAGATACACCCACATCATTGGAAATATCACGATAGTTCAATAACTGCCCAGTCCTAACGGCAAGAATTTTAAGAAATCGGCGAAAATCTGCCAGGTTTTTTACTTCGATGATTTGTTTAAGATCTCGTTCGATATAGGTTCTGATATAACTTTCAAAAAAATCGATGCTATCCAGCTGCTTATTTGCCCATAACTCTGGATAACCACCTTTCCAGAGATGGTCCTCGATATTTTTTAGTTTACTGGAACGCAATTCATTCGCACTCAATGTTTCCAGATTAATAATACTAATCCGTCCAGCCAGACTCTCACTGATTCCCTCCATCAATTCAAACCGTTGACTACCCGTAAGCATCCATTTGCCGTAGTTCATTCGATCTTTATCGACAAAAATTTTTATTTCTCGAAATAGCTCCGGTACATATTGGATCTCATCCAATACGGTTGCCCCCTGAAACTGGCTTAAAAAATGTTCAGGTGATTCTTTTGCCGATTCCATCTGCTGAATATGATCAAAGGTAATATACTTCGATTCTGAAAACAATCGGATCAACAGAGAACTCTTGCCTGTCTGCCGGGCTCCTGTCAACAGTACTACCGGCCGTGTTTGAGATGCTTTTAATAGCTGTTGGCTGACACTTCTTTCAATCCACATTGAACTTCTCCTTTAAGATAAATCAAACTATAACTTTGAATTATCTTAAAGTCAAATATCAAAATTTAGGGGTATGGTGTTTTTTGTGCGGCTTGATTCGCGGTGTGGGGCTGCTGGAGGAAAACCGATGGTTATCTGATTTTTACCTTTCTCTACCTTCACGAACAATTTCCACAATCTCTGGAGTTGTGATGTTCGCTTTTATTGTTGGAACATCTAAAGGGGAGGTAAGGGATTTTTCAGGGGTCAGGGCAAATGTCCGTCCGTCTTTTCTACGTATTATTACTTTTCCTGTGTTTTCAGCCTCTTCAAGAACAGAAGATAGTTTTTGGCGAGCTTCCGAATAAGTATAAACTTGCATCTTTATACCTCTAAAGTTTTGATTCCCAGGTTTTGGGCAGCTTTTTTAAGTCTTCGATCGAGCGTTAATAAAGGAGCGGTTAATCTAACCGCGCAATCCAAGAAGTAAGCATCATACGCATACATGTTGGTTTGTTTTGCCAAAGAAATAGTATTGAAAAAGTTGGTTTCAATAAATCTTAGGGGAATACTTTTGAAAATGGTAAATCCATTTTTTGCCCCTTCGAGACTCAGTCTATTTTGCTTAAACATTGCAGAGAAGGTATTCCCAATTTCCCAGGGAATTGAACCTGGAGCAATTAAGGCATTTCCCGTTGTCAACTCAATAATTTTATCTCTTTCAGGTTCATCGACAATTACCGCAATTAATGCTGATGTATCAACTACAATGTCCATATCAACCTTTAAACGATGTGTTATAGACAATTGTACAATAACTGCTCTGTTTGTCAAATGGTATTAGATAAAATGATTGAGTAATCGAATGAAGTCCTGATACAATAATATTTCCGCATTTTGGCTGATAAGGGGCTTTTTTGGGTTTGACATCTCTTTGGGTTGAATATTCAGTAATTGAGGTTAATATAAATCAAGAAGTCAAATTACCTATTTGTCAAATGTTAATAGAGCAAGTTATAGTGCATTCAGATATGCATCCGCGATTTTCTCCGCATCAACTTTTGAATCAATATCCGCCTCCATTACACCGATTTCCAGTTCTTTTTTAAGCGCTTCGATCGTCTTTACAAGATCTATCTAGTGGAAGTCAAAGCCGGAAAAATGGGAGCTTTGAAATCGCTGCAAGTATTTGTCTCTCTGAAAAAGCCTGAATTGGCTATCCGTTTCAACACAGATGTACCTTCCATCATAAAAACCAAAACGTCTGTGCCCAAAATGGAATCAAGTCATTATTCCTTAATATCATTGCCTCTATATATGGTTGATGAATTGGAAGAAATAATAAACAAGCTATTATAACCCCAAGGGCACAAAGCAGAAAGTGCCGGTAAATAAACCGGTCTGTCTACTGGATTTTCAATATAAATCAAAAAAAAGTACAGTTTTCAGTTTTGATAAATTTACATATATTGTAGTATTATTTTTTTAGTTATTTACGATAGCCTCCAATAAGATGTGAATTGAAATCTGTTATTATTCAATGGAAAAATGCCCCAACTGTAAAGCGAGACGAAAGGAAGATAGTGAATGCTATCGGTGTGGTTTTGATTTTACCTACCCAATCCTCTGTGAGCAGATCTCAAAACGTTTCTATCAAAACGCATTGCAGAGTTTTCGAAATGGAAATATGAGTCAGGCTTTCGATTGGGTTTCCAAATCCATCATTTATGACAATCATCCCCAGTCAGTAAGACTGCAAAGACTTCTTTTAATGCAAAAACTCTATCATGTCAAAGAAGAAAAACAAGAAGAAACGCGCCAAACAATCCAATCCGCATAAGCTTAACGAAAGCCAGCTAAAAGAACAGATCAAAAAAAAGCGGTCAAAAGAGTTGGTAAATGACGCTTATAGTCTGGTCAAGGTTCTACTGGAACGGTTTGAAACAAAAGAAAATGTTTCTCTTTTTCAATCAATCTTAAATCAGAAAATTTCTTATTTTGAAGCCTTGGGTAAAAGTGAGGAAGTCGCTCAGCTGGTTTCTGAAGGAAAAAAACGTTTTTCTCCTGAGATATTCAAAGAAGCAGAAGAATATCTGTCTTTCGCCGGAATGGCTAACGATCAATTGCTGGAATACTTTAGTACTCAATCAGATATTCCTGACCTTTTTCGTTATCAAATCGCTGATATTCTCTATTTCAGTCAAGAAAAGAATAGATCATTTATCAAGAAACACGCTGAATTTAAGGATGTTTTTTACGTTAAAGAAGCGTTTAATCAGGGTTATGACCCGGTAAATACCCCAAAGCTTTTAGCCGCTTTGAAAGAGTCGTCTCCTTATAAGTCCTGGTTTTTATTGCACAAATCTATCCAGGCGTTTCAAGAAGGAGATATGGTCACTTTGGAGCTGGTGAAAAAAAAGTTACCAACCAATACCTTTTCAGCGTTTTTAGCCAACAAACTTTTGGATTGTCAGATATTTTTAGACGGCAAAAGATCCGATAGTCAACCGGTAACCCCAGAAGATCTTGAAATTTTCAAAACATTGTGTGGTGAACATTGTTCCATCGTCCCTTTGCTTTCAAAAATAATAGCATCAGGCAAAGAGGGGAAATCTCATCAACTTTTACCTCCGTTAAGATTGTTAGAGAAAAAGCATAAACAATGGTTTCCAGTCGTCCTGTATTACGCGCTTCAAATCGAACTGTTAAATAATGAAAAAAGAAATGGCAAGTTCACAATACATGAGTTTCGGATATGTATAATAAAGCTTGCGTTTAAATAAGACTTTGTGTTACGATTCCTAAAAAAACACAAATTGATGAAACTACAATTAGGAATCTCGCAAGCTTATGGACACCAAAA
>Ga0307989_1000664_pt1 | contig 21211 bp, 15 predicted proteins | sample EllFjometagen185_FD_203164 | JGI IMG/M metagenome (GOLD analysis project Ga0307989, IMG submission 203164) | Marine microbial communities from Ellis Fjord, Antarctic Ocean - #185 | ecosystem: Environmental > Aquatic > Marine > Unclassified | place: Southern Ocean | collected 2014-10-08
GTTTGTGGACCTTCTGGCATATCAAAGGTGTGCATGGTTTATTGCATGCATATTTGTGCGAAGAAATGCTCTCATTTGAGATGCAAAAAATTAGCTAAAATTGTTAGTTGACTGCCGGATAAATACAGATAATCGATTCCGGATGAAGCTGGAACTCGTGACTAAGCTCTTCCAGGTTTTGTAGTTTCCCACGCTCTGGTTCACCACTCTTATTTGTCTTCTTTTGCCCTTGTGAGTATATGTAGGGGCCATTTAAATATATATCAGTAAATTCATTACTTATCCGTGAGGTTTCATCTTTTTTGAGTTTAGGGGAAAATTCCAAATTGTCATCAGATTCTTTATTGATTAGTTTTTGTGTGTCTTCTGAATAACCTGAAAATATTTTTTTATTAATTCTGTTTTGGGTTTTTAAAACGTCAAATTCAGATATTACTTTGTCTATCTTATTGTAAATAAAATCAATATTGTTTTCTAAACTTGAAAAATAGGACCTGAACAATATCTTCATTTCATTATAGTAGTCTTGCCAGTTATCAACATGATCAAAAATTGGAATAAAATCTATATCCCCTACTTGATTGTTTATAGTCGGATTTATTGATTGAGTTACATATCCTGAAATAGGAGATGAAAGCAAAACTTGTGTTTTCTGTGGGTTATAGGTGAAAATAGAGGACCCAGAAACATCAAAAATTGATTTATATTCTCGTAACCGAGAGAAAAAACTAGTTGTACCAATATAACTAAATGAAACCCCTTGCTCAAAATATAGAGTTGCTCCCCTTCCATATCTTGCACTAATAGAGTATTTTAGAGTTTTTCCATTATCTGAGTACTCTACTATATCAGATAATGGTTCAAACCATTTTTTTCCAATTGCTCCTTTAATATAAGGATACCATTTTAAACTCATATCTACTTCTTCTATTGAATCCGATGCAATAATTGAAATCTTTGATTGAGTTACTTCCCACCACTTCCTAATATGTCTATTGTTATTCCCCGTTGCTAAGCCTTGCTTTGTGTTTCCAATATCTTTTACTTTTGGCGATTCAAGATATTTCTGTCTAAATTCTTCTGGCCACCAATAGATCATAGGAGAATTTTCAATTTCACAGAATCTTGATTGTTTGAAATGATAATGGTTTCTTTGTGCAAGCAATGCATATGATTTTACAATATTTCTATACATGTTAAGTCTAAACCAATCTGTATCATCCTCGTCTTTAGGACATGATTTAAAAAAGGCAAAAAGGGCTGTTTGCATCACTTTATCAAAATCAGCCCAATTTAGAAAACCTCCTCCACGACCCATATGTGCGATAGTAGAAAATGTAACACTCTGTAGAAATCTTTCTCTAAAATCTTGAAATGCCGATAAAAACATCCATGAGTGCATTGTTACCATCGCTCCTATTCCATCGTCTTTTAACAACTGAAAGATCCTCGAAATAAAAACTGCAAATAGGTCTTGTTTCGCATCTTCATGATCCTCAATCAACTCATCTGCTAACAGTTTATTGATTTTAGCTGTTCCTAAATAAGGCGGATTTGTACAGACAACATCATATTTCTGGTTAAGTAGTTTTATGAGCCGCATACCTTTCACAAATGGATCGGTTTTTGATGATACCCTTAAATCATCACCTTGCTCAAAACTTTGCATGAACCTACTTAGTTTTATATCCAAAGCATCGTATATATTGCTACCCTGGTTTTTCAAATCTTCTAATCGTTGGTAGTTTATTGGATCAGGGGTTGTTAATAATTCCAAACTATCAAATTTTGATAATGAACCCAAATAATCAACCTTTTTCAAAGCATCAATTAATTTGACTGATTTATCCGAAGTTATACCCGCTTCTGTTTCCAAGATGAAATTGAAATTAGAGACCCTTTCATCATCATCTTTTAGATTCGAGAGTCCCAAGTCTGTCGAGACCAGATTTAATCTGTCTAGTTCACATTCTCTATTGATGGCTTTTGCCTTAATGAGCAATGAGGCAACAGAGAGCTGCACAGCCCTGGGATCAATATCAATACCATGAAGATTATTTAAAAGGATTGAATGAACGGTTTTTTTCTCATCAAACTGGTTCCCTATTAGTCTTGCCTCTTCTTGGTAAAACTCATAAAGAAGATCAAATGCATAAACGAGGAAATGTCCTGAACCACAGGCCGGATCAAGAACTTTTACGTCTGAAATCGACTTTGGGGATGAATCAATGATTTTTGGGGGGATATCCTGGTTGATGTAGTATTTCCAGTATTCTTGCTCAACAGACTCCATTGGCATCGGCATATCTTCACTGACTTCTTTCGTATCTAGTTTTTTTCTCCATTCGACCCGAAGAACTTCAAGACGATCAATGATATCTATTGCTGAAGGTTTCCAGTCATTTTTTTGGCAAATGGCCAACCATTGTTTTCCCAGGCTGTTTTGTAAAAGCCATTCAACCATGTAGCGCTCGGTGAACAGTTGGGTTTTATGGGCCAGTTCATGGGCTTCAACTTTTCCTTTTTTTTGACCTTTTCCTTCAAGTTTATTGTCAATCGCCTTTTTATCTGGATCATTCCAAAACTGGTAAACCCAGCCCAGGGTAGTGTCATCCGTCCAGGCACCTTCCAAATCCACTTGATTCAGTTGATCAACCACCCAGAGCAAGGTGGGTCCTGGAATTTCCATAATTTTTAAAATTTCAGTATCGGTAAAGAATCCGGGGAGTTCCAACGCTACCAGGTCAAAAACTTGTTTCAACAAAAAGCGAAATCCCTCATCTGGTCCATGGCAGAGTTGAGGGCATAATAAACTGAATTCTTTGTATCCTTCACTATCCTTGCCGCCCGTCACCACGTTCATTTTTTGAATATCCCTGGCTTCCAGCTGTTTAATAATCAGCAGCCGGTTTGTCAGGGTATATGCGGCCTCTTTGACGGCTTCACGGATATTGGCTTCAAATCCTTTTTCCGCCCGAACGGGACCTTCGCACCATTCTTTCAAAACATTGAATTGATAGTGGGTTTTGGGTGTCAGTTTCAGTTTTGAACGATCTTTAACAATAAAGGAGAACTTCCTGTCCAGTCCCCTGAATATATCTTCCAGAAGCCGTTCTCTGATATTTGAAACTACCTCTTTTAATTTCTTTTTGGTTGCTTCTGTTAACCCTGTGGTAAATTGACTCATATTAACCGCACCTTTTTATCTTCGTTAAGATGTTCCATGCATTTATCTCTTAATTCGTCCAGGGCCTCGTTCAGATCTGATTCTGTCTCCAACATTCTATTTTTTAAAAAACTCAGTTTCACTTTTTTCGTGGTTTTGACCACAAAGTCAACCTTTTCCGGTTCATCTGGCGGTTCTTCTAGGATCTTATCGATCATTTCATGGGCTTTTTTTTCCGCGATCTCAAGATCTTTGATTTCCGATCTTATAAAAATCAATGGTGGTTCCAGATCGGTTTCGCTACTGTAACTTCTTGCTTGATCAATAATCTGGGTAACGTCGTCAACTTGCTCTGTGGTCAAATGCCGATAATCTCCCCGGGCTTTTAACTGGTCTAGGATCTCTTGATGTTTGCTATTAATCTGTCCCAACAAGTAGGACCTTTTATCCATGTATTCCTTTTTAATTTTTTCGCAATCAGGGAGCAGATCCGCATATGCCCGCCAGGGGGTTTCACCTTCCAGGTGGTTCTTTATCAAATCAATTGAAGGGACAATGCTTTCTGCCAATTGAGCATCTTTCAACTGCCGGACTTCAGTGGTTAGAATGGCTTTTAAACTGTTTATCGATTCTAAGGTAGAATCGGTGAGATGGGCTTCCAGGTCTTTTAAAAAAGAGATTCCCTCTTGCAATGATTCCAAATTTGTCTTCAGTGATGCCAGGGTCGGTTCTACTTTTCTGTCTCTCATACAATTGTTCACGGTATCAAACAAGGATGATATCCTGTCCGGCGTTTCCAACTCCATATTACCCAGGGTCGATTTTATATTGCTGATCCGCTTTAACAATGGCGGAAAAAAAGCAAAGACCGCGTCTGTTAATGCGTCACTTTCCCGATTGATCTCCTGCTGCAGGCTATTTTTGAAAAAATTGGCGCATTTAATTTTATCCCGTGGACCAATGCTCCCTCCTTGCTGATTAATAATGTCGGCCCGTTTGAATGAATTCTCATTCATGATCAAATCTTTTGCGCCGGGATCTTTATATGAGGTAAATTTCTTTCCGTCTGTTGATTCAATAGCGATACTTTCTGTCCTCAATAATGCAATCAGGCAGGCCTTAATGACCGGTTTGGGGTACCCAAAAACGGGTTTTCCAAAATACTTTGTCAGTGAAGTCGAAGCAACACAGGGATTTGTTTCCAGGTATTCCTTAATTTGTCGGGGAATTGTTCCGTCCGCGGTAAAAACCACTTTTCCAGCGTCCATCTTTAAAAGTCCCAGTCCTTCTGTATCCAAATATTTGGGATTTGGAGAGGTTATTTCCGCACTAAAAAGCTCTGCCAGGTCCTTGTCTTTCGTCAGGCTGAAGTTACCATTTTGAAAACTGCTGTAAATCAACTCAAGATTGGGCGAGATAACCGTCTTTAAAACAGGGTCAAAGCCGTTACCACAGTCTCTGGCGTTATACGCTGTCCCTTTAAAATATATCTGCCCGTTGAGCCAACAGGCTCGAACCATCTTGGGCAGGTCCTGGAAAAGTCTCTCTTTCCTTGCTTTTTCTTCCGATAACAGCCTCTCTTTCATCCGGTCCAGCTTCCGGTTTTCATTAGAGCTGATCATCTTTTCAGATTTAAGATATGCGCGGACCCGATTATTCAATTCATTATGATCACCGCACACCCAGATAAATCGTTCTTTCAGTTCTTTTACATTACTGTAACTCACCCAGTAATCGGTATCTAATCGCTCTTTTTGTTTGGTCACGTAACGAAAATCAAGAACGGCGGCCGGATACTCTACTACTCCCGCCAGTTTTTCCGAGAGGGATTTATATAGATCCCAGTTTAGGGGCGTACCATGTAATTTAGGTCGTTCAACCGTGGACATGATCTCTTTTAATTGTGTATGGACCATATCTTCAACCTTATCGACAGAGATATTGATGTCGTCTCTTTGTCGGTTCCAGTCCTGCCCAGCATGATCTTGAATTCGCCAACCCAGTTTTTCCTGTTCAATAATCAGGTTTCCCCTTTCCAGTTCCTTCAGCGATGACTGTACATCCTCCAAAACAGACGATTCGCCCAACGATGGATATAGGACTGCCGCAATCAACTTATCGGTAGTCGGTTGCTGTTCCTGGATCATCTCCAGCATGGCGATGGCTTTAGCGGTTTTAAACTTAAAGGGATGGTCTTTGCTTGCAGCATCGATTTTATCCATCGTAAGCAGAATATCCGAAGAAAGCGCAGACCGCTGGATATCATAAACAGCGTCGAGTGTTACCAGTTCGCCTATTTCACGGTTTTTAAATCCCGCGACTTTATGGTTAAACAAGTCCCAGATCGTTTGTAATACCCCCCGTACAGAAGACGCGTCTGCCTGAATACGAGTAGAATTGTTTCGAATTCCCTGGGAGATATCCAATAGCAGGGAAATATGCCCGGGTAAAAGCGGGTAGTGATCAGTAAAGTCTTGTTCATTCAGCTCCTCGCATTGGTATGCTTCCAGCTTTAAACTGCTGTGGACTCCCAGCTGATTAAAAAGCACCTTTAAATCAGCGATGTTGCTGGGGTTCTTTTTCAAAAGCCGTCGATAAACGATTTCCTGCACATTGGAACGATCCAGATGGACCCGCAGAAACGGCGGAAAACGGTCTCTCATTTTCCCAATTACCAGGTTTTCATTGATATCAATGAGCCTTTCCTGTCCGGTTACCAATAGCCATACGCGACCTTTTAGCCTGGCACCCAAGGCAGAAACGAAGCTTTGGACATCAAGCATTTTTTGTTTATTGTCATTGATAAACTGGCTCATTTCATCAATCACGATAAAAAGGGTCTTATTGGGGGCACGTCTGTTTAACATTTCTTCAATCCCTTTTACTGCCTCTTCTGGACTATTGGCATCGCTTCTGTATTCAATTGCCTGATGTTGCTCTAACCAGCTCATATCTTCGGGGTATTCTTCCGGGTATAGTCTGGAACAGATTTTGCTGAAAGCCCGGTCACTTTTTCTAGATTCCTTTATTTTACTCCAGGGAACCGGAAACAGCTCTGCACAGATTTCTAAAAACCGGTCATATAGACCGTCCTCTTCTATTGCCTGTTCATGATAGGCAATGGAAGAGTTTGATGAGTAACCCAGGCGAAGCCGGGTATACCGAAACACGGTTTTGTGGATACCTTCTTCACTTCGAGTAGCGGTACCAATATCAAAGATAACCGACATGGGATCGACCATGGTCATCAATCGGTCCCACGCTTTTCTGAAATTTTTAGCTTGTGGTGTGTCGTCCCTTTTTATCAAGGCGTCAGCTGCCGACTCATCCCCTGGTAGTTTCATACCATCTAAAGCCAGTCCCAGGAGTTTGGCAAAGGAAGATTTACCGGAACCAAAAAAACCAGATATCCAAGACGCCGGCAGAGAGGTGTTTCCCTGCTCCAATGCGTCCGCGATTTGAGTAAGAATAGAGACAAATTGCTCATGAATCCCTCCTCCACTTTCACCTCCTGTGCCCGGCCGGGTCGTTATCACATAATCCGTTATTTCCTTGGCGACATATTCGGCATTCTGTTCATGAAAATAGACAACTGGCGCAATATTCTCTTCAATGTTCTTATGGAGTATTTCTTTTATTATTGTCATCTTGATATCCTATGAACCGTAAATTCTGGGTCTGTAATCCCTATCAGCCTCGTACTCTCCCATAAAGGAAAGAGAGGTCGTTCCCTGGCGGGTCCCAGGGTAAAGTAGAATGACAGGTATATTAAAAGTTTTTCCATCCAGGTATCTGAGTAGACCCGATGTTTTATGAAACGGGTACAGTGCGCCAGTGCGAGAAAGAAACACAACTGTTTTTTTTGTCGCGCCTTGGTCCACAATCTCCTTAATCTCTGTTAAAATATCTGATGCGAGTCCGTCATGTCCTTCGATTTCATTGGCTAGTTTTTCTTGCAGATACCTTAAACTCCTATCCAGTCCTTGTTTTTGATAAAGTCGTTTTTCATCCGCGATATAGGTCTCGATTAGTGATTCGTCACCCAAAAAATCGTCAAGAACATCCTCTTCTTCATCGATCGCTTTCAGTCGTTTTATCAGGAGACCGAAAAGAGAGATATTTTTGGCGATCCATCCTTCGTGACGTAGGTCATTCACTAAATCAGCCACTTGTTGGCGCATTAGATATTCATCTTCGGGTTGATATTGGAGAATGGCGAAAGGGAAATTCCCCATTGTACTGATTTGCGGACCGTTTTCATTTAGAAGATCGCGCTTTAATTCTTCAACATGTTCTTTTAAGTTCATAAAATTATGTTTCCTTAAACCAGTCGTCTATGGTCGGGTATAAAAGCTTGAGGTTAAACAGGTTCATATCCCAATCGTATTCCCAGTAGCGTTTATGTTGTCCGTCAGTCAAAAGCGTTCTCAGTCTCGACTTATCATTGACGATGGATTTGATGAATGGCGAATCGATTAAATCTGCCATGGGAAAACCAAAACTTCCCAGGGTAAATATCAGGTATCCGAAAAACAGGGCGGAAATGGGTGGTGTTTGAACAAATTTTTGTGTTGCCCCTTTAAGCAAACCTGTATCTGTGGCTGTATCCAAGAGATTTACGGCTAAATGTTTCAAGGTGTTGCTTTTAATGTTTTTTTCAAACCTTCTTTTGAAATCGAAAGCTGTGGTTGCGCTGGTTATTTCATTTAGCCCATTTTTTAATCGGTCCGGGATGTAGTCCCCAGAAAGCCATCGATAGTAAGGATCTGAAAGCTGAATATGAAGATTGCAGATCAGTTTGAAATCAAAACCCTCTAGTCCCGTGTCCATCCACTGCTGAAGAACACTAATCATCTCGGGATATTTTCCAAACCTGTTGTACAGAGCAGGCATCAGGCGAATAAAAATGCTTTCCGGAATAAACCCGAACCACTGTTCTTCCCAAGCTTTCGCTTTTAATTCCTTTTGAGAACACCCTGGGTTGTAATTTCGGATGTAACTTCTGGATTCATCCATCCTGGCTGCTATCCGGAGCATTGTCATATGCTCATTGGTTACAATACCGGTTTTCATTATTTTTTCAATGGAAAGTACGGAAAAGGATAGGTCTTTTCTTCAAACGGAATTAACAACGATGCCAGTTGCTGGACCCTTTCCAGTGGGTCTTCACTCAGTTGTCCGCGAACCATACGTCCTAGAGCTGATTTTTCAAAACTGGGTCTATTAAATGTTTCGAGCTCAGCCTGGAATTTTGCTTTATCGAAAGGTGTACTGTGATCTAACAATTCTTCGATCTCTTCGGGAATCTGATCCGGGTTGATTTTCAGTTGATCCCACCGTCTTTCCAACTGTATGGTTAATTGGGTGCCGAGATTGAAAATAGAGATGGTATCGAATGTGATTCCCGCATTTTTTATTTTTTCTTTTTCCAATAGGCGAGCTCCCACCAGGGCGATTTCGACCGCACTCATTTCACTTAGCCGCCCTACTATACGTTTAAAGAGATCGCCCCCCCCATTGATGTCAGTTGCGTCTACGTTCCACCATGACAGTCTTTCCTTCTCCCCCGCTCTGGCGATTTTAATCTGCAGTTCAAGAATTTTGTCTAGGATGGTATTCGGAAATATTTTTTGTGTTTTTGTATTAACACTAACCATTTATTCTTACCAAGCTCTCTTGTATTAATCGATTCGGAAAATAACCTCTAAAAAACCGCCTTTATTTTCCTAGTAAATTTCAATATATTTTTTTGGTTTTCCAAAGTAAAAACGATGTAAAGGTTTTTGTTTCTAGTGCTGTAAAGTGGGTTGATAATATAGGATCTATTTTAAACTGGCAAATGATCATATTAGTGAAATCTACTAATCAGGATTGGTTAGTCTTCGAAAACCAACGGTTTTCGAAGACTTTTGTAAGAAATTTATCTAACGGTATCCTGAAGTGTTCCTGTTGAATTTTTTAATTTTTTTTAAGGCTTTGCTGTCGGAACCATTGTTGTTTCTGTATGTGCTCAACAGGAATAATTGAATAGAACAATTCTGTGAGAACTGATCTTTTTTAGGTAGAAAACTTTTAATTGAACGATAGTAGTTTTTAAGTTGATCCCGTCGAACACTTTTATCAAATACTTTTCCTTCTATTCCGATAAATATCGGTATGGGTTTATTAAGAAATATTACCAAATCCAAAAAATATTTTTCATTATTCTCTGTACTTGTTTTTAGAAGAGGTACTTCTCTGAAGACAGAAGGTAGTTTTTGGGGGTCCTCTTCAACATCAAAACATATTGAAAGTTTTTCAAAATATTCCTTGGTAACAATGGCTTTTAATTGTGATCCGTCAGGTAAGGCGATTTCTTCATTAGGAGGACTTTCGGTAACGATCATCCAGACTAAGGATCAGTCATTGATTAATACTCCAACCCCTATTCCAATTAAAAAAATTATGTGTGAAGGAAGTTTGACAAATTAAAATTTGTCATCGAAGTGGTTTATAAGGACACTACTGGTGCGAAGCAGATCAAATTGCCTATTCAACTTTGGAAGAAGGAAATTGAAGATTCAAAGAGGAATAACAAGTGTGAGTATTCGTAATCTCATAAACTGGAGACTTCATTCGCTGGTTTAATTTCAATAAAACTTGTTTTACCAGCATACATATTGATGTCCTATTTAACAGGTGCTATAATTAGACCTGTTAAAAGATTAAAATAAAAAAAATCCCTTAAAGGAACAGAATGGAAACCAAGTTTTCTGAAGATATAATACCCATTAGTGATCTTAAAATAAATCCAGGAAGAGTGGTTAAACAAATTCAAGAAGTTCATCGTCCAGTAGTCTTGACCAAAAGAGGGAGAGGAGTAGCAGTGATGCAAGCGCTTCATGATTATGAATCAGATATTGAAGAACGTGTATTCATGAAAGGCATTGTCAAAGGTTTAATTGATCTGGAAGAAGGGCGGAAATTAAGTCTCTCTGATGTGAAGAAACAATTGAATATCAAATAGTATGAAAAAAAAAATAGAAATTTCATTTGCTGAATCTGCTTTCCAGGATTTAAAGGACATTCTTCATTTCTATAACGAACAGAAGAGTCCTCAAGTAGGTGAAATATTTGTTGCAAAGATCATTAAAGATATTGAATTACTGAAGTTGCAACCTGATATGGGAAGAATAGTCCCAGAGTTTGAATTGGATTACTTAAAAGAATTCATTCGGCCTTCTTTTCGAATGGTATACCACCATAACAGTAATCATGTTCGAATTATTCGAGTTTGGAAGAGTGAAAAGTTGATGAAATTACCATAATATTATCACTAGGCATTGATTGGTTTGGCTTTATTGAATAGGAATATTTCAAGCAGTTTGAAGGACAAAATATCACAGACCCATAAGCTAAAACAGAGACATATATGATTTCCAAGCGAATTCAGATCGGGTTACTTATTTTATTGTTTTTATGGACGGCTGCTTGCAGCAAGTCTGCCGTTAATGCCCTTGAAGAAGCCAAACAGCTTAATACGATTGATGCATTTGATGCCTACTTGAGGGACTACCCAGACGCTAAAAATGTCATTGCAGCTCAGTCGTTGCGGGAAGAGATTTATTATGAACAGGTGAAAAAAAAAGCAACCGGGCAATCATCAGATCCATATTATCGAGCTTCATTCTGGGATTCCTACCTGTTTAGTTATCCAAAGGGTAAATATGCCGTGGAAGTGAAACGTCTCCGTGAAAAGGACTGGTTTGAACAGGCGCTGGAATCGAAAGATCCGAATATGATGTTGAAGTACCAGCTTGAATATCCAAATGGTGCCTTCCGGGATCAATCCGAACCTCAAATAGACAAGTTTCTATTTTTAAGGGCAAAGCATGCCAATAACCCTGAACAGTACGATAATTACCTTTTGGAGTATCCCTCCGGCAGATATGTTGCGGAAGCTAAAAGGTTAAAGGAAAAAGCATGGTTTGAAGATGCGGTTAAGAGCAATACTATCAGCCAAATGGATTCATATCTCCATGAATACCCAAATGGAAAATATCGCAATGAAGTGATTCGTCTGCGGGAAGAGAGCCGATTTAAAAAAATGCAGGCGTCAAAATCCAGTGAATCATATCAACAATACTTGGATGATTATCCTAAGGGAAAATACTATAACAGGGTGTTGCTGCTGTTGGAGAATTTTATTTATATTGGAGTGTCCCGGCAGAATACTTTTGCTTCTTATAAGGATTATCTTGCCCGATTTCCCCGGGGTAAATTTGTAGAATTGGCAAACGATGCCCTGAAAACACTTCGACAGGCACAGCTTCTTTCTAAGTCTTTGCCGGTTGATCGACTGGAATTGAATGCATGGGAGTTTTCCAGACAAATAGATCATGTGATTCAGTATCGCAGGTTTATTGAAAAATATCCTGCCTCCAGATTTGTGCCTGAGGCCAGGCATTTAATCAAGGAAAAAGAATAATGAGGAGAATTATAGCAAAAACATGGAATCTTACTACGGTTTTAATCTGTACTGTTCTTCTGACGAGTTGTAGTTCTAAACAGATTATGGAATGGGCACCACCCGAAGGGGATATAAGTATTACCATTGTTGGACCAGTATATCTGGATAATAAAGGATCTGATTTTCAAATATCAATGGTGATGCTGCGAACTCTCAGAGCCTTGGTAACCAACCCACAAGAGATTCTTAAACCACCAAACAGATCTTATACCATCACGCTATTAGACTGGACCAGCGGCCAGGAGGAAATATGGCGGCGTTGGCAACAGTCAAAAATCCAATGGACAAAGGAAAATGATCGGGCTGAAGAGGCCGAGTCATCGGTCTCTTCTCAAGAGATTGAGCAGGATGAGGAAAAAGGTATGGAAGAACAAATTCTCAATCCGCGAAAGATTATTTTTTCCGTAAAACGGATGCCATCTAATGACAATATAGTGATCATAGAAGGTTTTCGTTCGATTTCGATGGCAGATGAAACGGAAGTCAACCGGTTTTATATTCCAGTAGATACTAAAAAGGCACCCGTTGAGAAACAGTTCAAAGAAATTCTGATTCGGCTGATCACCACAGGGGATTTTTCCAGTTTCGGATTTGGTAAAATGTCGTTCAGCCTGATCAAAGGGGGGTGTTTCGAGATGATGGAAACAACAGGTCCTGGAAAATCAAAAATAAATGCGGGTAGAGAAGAGTGCCTTGATGATTTTTATCTAGGTAGATATCCAATTACCGTCAAGCAATGGCACTCGATCATGAGAAGAAAATACAATGCGGAGAAAAGCCTGTTACCAATGACCAAGGTGAACTGGAACGATGTCCAACTGTTTATTGAGCGTCTGAATGAACAAACAGACAGACATTACCGACTCCCAACTGAAGTAGAATGGGAATATGCCTGTCGAAAAGGACCCGTCGCCGAATCTGTTGCTGGAAATCAAATTATTAAAGGTAACTTTTATTTTAAAAACAGACACGACAGGTGGGACGGATTATCAGATGTTGGCAATTTCCCCATCGGTCGAAATGGTTTGTTCGATATGAACGGGAATGTTTGGGAATTTGTTGAAGGTGGATACTTAAGAAATGAACATACATTTCTCATAAAACAATGGTTAGATAGTTTGTTTTATGAACAATCTCAACGGATTACGCGTGGTGGCAGTTTTGATGATCCCATTCCTGAGTCTGCCTGTTCACTGAGAAACCATCAATCTTCCGGGTTACGGTTGGTTGATGTTGGCTTTCGGCTGGCTTTAGACCCATGATTTCAATCATCTCTTTATTCAAAACGAATTCTAGTTGTAAATGTCCCTCCCGTTTTAGTATTATAAGAAAAAGGGTTTTTGACCATTCCAGATTGTCAACCCTGCAACAAGACAAACTCCTTGCTGATCCAGAACCTGATAGAGAGATTGTAACATGATTAAAAGTATAAACGATTTATTGCCAAATGAACAAAAATGGTTGGCTAAAACAGCAACCTCAATCCTTCTCTCTGATACTTCTCATCAAGAGAATCAAGCCAGTTTTATTCAGGAGTTATTCAAGACTTACTCCGATGAAGAACCCGTAGAGCTATTATCAGATATTTATGTTTTATTAAAAAAAGGAATAAAGCCAAAAATTGAAGAAATAGACATTGCTGATCCAGACAAATTGGTTTTTATACTAGATATTTTGTCAGCATCCGTTTTCGCAAATGGGAAACGCTTGCATTTGGAAACAGAAAGATATTTTGAAGCGGGAAAGAAACTGGGTCTTAGACTTGGAATATTGTCATACCGTTTAAGCCTTGAAGTTGAAAAGGAAAGAGTAAAAAGAAAACTGACGCTTTTAAGCCATGATATTATAAAGGAATTAAAAAAGGAATAATTGATGCGTCTTGGAGGTCCTGCCCAAATAAATTGAAAACGTTTGCCCACCGTGGATGGATGTCAGAGTGGGCAAAGCGTTGCCCATCCTACGGTTTATCGATAATAGGAATCAGAAATCTGCTAAAAATCGATCACATTCACTAAACCGGTGGAAAAGATAGGAATGTAAGTAATCATCAATACAGTGATTAGCAGTACCGCCAAAAAGGGAAGAACATCACGATAGATCTCTCCCAGGGGTTTTTCAAATCGGTAGGATGCCAGAAACAGGTTTAATCCAACGGGTGGTGTAAGGTATCCCAATTCCATATTGACCAGAAATATCACACCCAGATGAACCGGATCGATATGAAAAAGCTCGCCCAATGGAAGAATCAGGGGTACCACCACAATTATGGCAGAGAAAATATCCATCAGACAGCCTGTGAGCAACAGCACAATGTTTAACAGGATCAAAAAGACGAATTTAGAATGGATGCTGCTTTTAACCCATAGACTCAGGTTCATCGGTATTTCAGCATCGACAATATAGTATGACAGAGCCTTAGACGAACTTAAGATGATCAAAATCCCACCCATGATTGGAACACATTTCACAATAATATCCGGAAGCTCTTTCAGTCGGATTTCCTTATGAACAAACACTGAGATAACCAGCGTATACAAAATGGCCACAGCGCCTGTTTCAACAATCGTCATCAGCCCGCTTAAAAATCCGGTGATAATGATAATCGGCAGCATGATCTCCCAGATTGAAATCCTGAAGGCAGAGATGGCATCTGCCAGCTGAAAAGGAATTTTTTCAATCCGGGCTTTTCTCGCAGATAATATCCCATACAAAGAAATCATGATGATCATCACAAGACCTGGTATGAGACCGCCGACAAACATCTTTTTTATATTTACATGGGCAATCACCCCATAAAGAATTATGGCCAGACTGGGTGGAAATAAAAGACCAATACTGCCTGAAGCCGTCAGCAAACCATGGGTAAATCGAGCGGAATACCCGCCTTCCTTTAAAATATATGCCAGCAAGCCCCCCAGCGCCAGTATAGTTACCCCGGAAGCGCCAGTAAATGTGGTAAAAAATGCACAGACGCCAACCGCCATAAAGACTAATCCACCGGGTATCCATCCAAACAGAGCTTTAAAGAGCTGAACCAGTCTTTCACCCCCTTTTCCGGCGGACAGGATATATCCGGTTACCGTAAACAGCGGTATGGCAGGAATTGAGTGACTGGTCAATATGGTATATGATTCATTTGGAACCGTTTCCAGGGCTCCTCCCGATTGAAAAAACAGAAAGTAGGCGACTCCTCCCAATACAACAAAAATAGGAACCCCAAAAAAAGCGGAGATAATCAGTAGAATAATGAATGGGAAGACATATGCGGACAATTCAATTGAAAAATTTTCAGTAAATGTCAGCATCTGTTCCGGAAAATCCGGCATTAAAACGCCCAACAGATTTCCGATACTAGTGAGCGAGAGCACCAGCCCCAGCATAAAAGCAATACCGAATAAAAAAGCGGTGATTGCTGGATTTTTTTGATTGGCAGTAAACCGTATGGCCATCCCGGCAAATCCAATGGGTATGATGAGGACAACTAACCGCAGAGGAATCAACCCAATTTGTCGATCGGCATCGAATCCTAAAAAACAAAGTGATAAAGCGCTCCAGAAAAAAGCCCAGCAAATCGTCGCAGAAATCAGGTCAATGAATCTGAGGATTCTTTTTTTGAAGGGTTCCACCAATATATCTTTCAGAATAGAAAAGGAGAGGTGGGCATTTTGCCGGGATGTGATCATTCCCCCGACAAACGCTAACCATAAAACCAGATGACGGATATATTCACTGGAACCAGGAATCCCTGTTTTAAAAATCTTACGGAAGATGATTTCAAGAACAGGAAATAGTGCGAGTAAGATGAGTATACAAAAAGCCGTAAAGTTTTCGATTTTTTTAATGGAATCAATGACTCTTTTCAAGATCATTATCTCCCTCGATACTCTTTCAGATCAGCTTGAAGCATCAAATAAAGATCTTTGGAAACAATTTCACCAATCATGGCATGATGCCCTTTTTTTACCACCCTGTTCCAAATATCTTTCGCATCAGCGGGGACCTCGTGAATTGTCAATCCATGATCAACCATTACAGAAATGGCCTTTTCCTCTAGGGTTTTGCTTTGACTTTCAATCTCAGCCATTAATCTCTGGGTTAACTTCTGCAGTTTAGGTCTGATTTTTTCAGACACCCTCTTCCAGGTTTTCTGACTGATCAAAAGATTCCCCATTACCGGTGCAATTTTTAAATTGCACATATTCTTGGCCAGAGCAAACCACTGGAAAGTGGCTGATGCCAAAGGTGTCATAAAATAAACATCCACCATTCCGCTTTGCAGACCCGTCATGATATTGTTCAAAGCCAGTGGAACAGCAATGAATCCAATCTCTCTCCAGGCCTGGAGGGTGGATGTGTCAGATGCAGAAACAGCCAGTGTCTGCTGTTTTAAATCCCCCGGATAAACAACCGGTTTTTTGGAAAAGAAATATAGCCAACCGGCAGTTGACCAACTTAACGGCTTGAATCCTTTTTTTGTGTATAGCTGGTCTAATTCAGAAACACGCTTTTTTAAAATATACTTGAGTTCATCATCATTTTTAATAAACTGTGGGAGACTCAGCGCCAGAATTTCCGGTGAGATTTTGCTGAGCCCGCTGCTGGTAAAAACACCGGCCTGAAGCTGCCCGATGCGGATCTTTCGAATCATATCATTTTCTGTACCCACAATACCGCCGGGATATATCTTGACCCGAATTTTTCCTTTTGAGATTTTTTTCCACTCCACCGCCATATTCCGCAGGGCTTTATCCCAAATGCTTCCTTCAGGCGCCGGGCTCCCCAGTTTGATGGTCAATGGATACAAAGGGCTAGTAAAAATCAGCAATACACCAAGTACAACAACAATCTTCAACCATCTCATTCTTCCTCTCCTTTCTCGTTTTCCAATAAAAATTTGTCACCTTTATGATCCAACAGCCATTTTGCTTTATCTTGCATAATTATATTAACCAGTCGATTCGCCGGGTCCTGGTCAACATCAATAGTCAAGGCTTTGTTCAGTAGTTCTGTATATTCATCTACATCCTGTTTTTTCACAGCAACAGACGCTGCCAGTGAGACATAGGCTGAAACACTAAGTCCATTTGAGTATTCCAGCGCTTTTTTAAAATGATAACGTGCTTTTTCTTCTCCTCCGCCCAAAGCAACCGGTAGTGAGCCATAGTAAGAGATATAAAAACTGTGGATGCTGCCTTTTCCAAACGCCGGGTTGAGCTCCAGGGCTTTATTCATCATCACCAGAACAATCGGAACACCCACACCCACCTCAAAGTCCAGTGCGTTGGTTGAATAAGCCCCCATCCATCCGGCAACCGCCCAATATAGATAAGCCGTATCTTCTTGCTGAACGCCGGATAGAACGGATAAAGAGGCGTCTTTTTTAAGCTTTGAGGTCATACCCGGATATTTGAGTTCAATTCCTCTTAAGATATATTTATACCCCCGCAAATAAAGCTTTTTGGCTCGCCTGAATTGACTGTCCTTCAATTCAAAATCATCATCAGAGAGCATTGATGCCGGGGTATGAACGAAAGCATTGGCATACATCACAAATATCTGCCCGGTGGTCAGGCATAAAGCGGGGTTGTTCGGCGTCTGATCCAGCAATGCCTCCAACGATTTCATCAGTACCGGTAGAGCATCTTTAACCAGTTGAGGATCATCTTCACCCGTAAAAACAATGCTTCCACCTGCAGTGGAAAGTGAATCAGCCACCGATTCAATCGCCATTTTTTTAAAGGAGCAGGAAGTGATCACAAAACTGATCACCATAAATAAAAGCCAATTTGATTTTTTTCTAAACATGGTTGTCATCACTAAGAAATGTAAGGACTTATGGGATCTGCAAACCTACCGGTTGATTCACCTAAAAACGCTGTAGTTTCTAAATATTAAGCCAATCTGTCAAGGTGTTTCGTAGATTTGAGGTAAGGTTTGCGCAATTACGTAGAAATATTTTTTGCGGAGATCGACCTCAGCCAGACAAATGAAATGGCACCGGCTAAGGAAGATTAATTTCAATGACCTGTTATATTAACAACTTTCATCTTTTTAGATTTTTGGAATTTGATCTTCAGAGAATCCCAAAGCTTTGGCAACACCGTTCCCATATTTTGGATCTGCCAATAGACAATTTTTGACATGCCTGAGCTTAATTTCATCAGGAGCATCTCCCATCGCCCTTGCCGTATTCTCGAACAGTCTTTGTTGTTCCTCTTTACTCATAATTCCAAATAGTTTTGCCGGTTGAGAGTAATAATCATCATCATCTTCCCGAAAATTCCAATGATCAGCAGCACCTTCTAGCTCTAAAGAGGGTTCCAGCGCTTCGGGCTGTTCCTGCCACTCATCATAGCTATTGGGTTCATATCCCAAAGTACTCCCATGATTGCCATCTACTCGCATGGCACCATCCCGGTGGTAACTATGAAACGGACAGCGGGATGCATTTACCGGAATCGAGTGATGATTCACACCCAATCGATATCTTTGAGCATCTGCGTATGAAAACAATCGACCTTGCAACATCTTATCTGGAGAAAATCCGATTCCTGGGACAATATTTGCTGGATTAAACGCAGATTGTTCAACCTCAGCAAAATAGTTTTCCGGATTTCGATTTAATTCGAAGACCCCAACTTCCATTAAAGGATAATCAGTATGAAACCACACTTTGGTCAAATCAAAGGGATTAAATGAGCAATCGTTAGCTTCTTTTTCGGTCATCACCTGAATTTTCATAATCCAGCGTGGAAAGTCGCCGTTTTCAATGGATTGATATAAATCTTTTTGATGACTTTCTCGATTCATACCTACGAGTGATGTTGCCTCTTCATCAGTCAAATTTTTGATTCCCTGTTGACAATGAAGATGAAACTTCACCCAAAACCGTTCGTTATCAGCATTGATAAAACTGAATGTGTGACTTCCAAATCCATGCATATGACGGTAAGAGGATGGGATTCCTCGATCGCTCATAGTAATGGTAACCTGATGCAACGCCTCAGGCAACAGCGTCCAAAAGTCCCAATTATTGCCAGCACTTCGCATATTGGTTTTGGGGTCACGTTTAACCGCATGATTTAAATCCGGAAATTTAAGCGGATCCCGCAGGAAGAACACTGGCGTATTGTTGCCAACCAAATCCCAATTTCCCTCTTCTGTATAAAACTTCATGGCAAATCCACGAATATCCCGTTCTGCATCAGCAGCACCCCTTTCTCCTGCTACTGTGGAAAACCGGGTAAAAAGCTCTGTCTGCTTGCCGATCTCGGAAAAAATTTTTGCCTTGGTATATTTAGTGATATCATGTGTAACAGTAAAGGTACCATACGCACCTGATCCTTTAGCATGCATTCGTCGTTCTGGAATGACCTCTCTGTCAAAATGAGCCAATTTCTCTAAAAACCACACATCCTGCAGAAGCATGGGCCCTCTTTTACCAGCAGTCATTGCATTCTGGTTATCTCCAACCGGTGCTCCCGCGTTGGTGGTGAGTTTTTTCTTTTCGGCCATCAAGTATCTCCTTTGTTTTTTTGATAAAAATTTTGATTAAATTAAAGGGTTAGATAAATGGATTAAATAAAAAAGTGAAGTAATATTGCTTTGTCATCTTTTTATCACTTTTACTTAAAATGTCAATGAATTATAAAATAATAAGCGTTTTTTTAAAAAACATCCCATCTGGTGATATAAAATAAAAATTTAGAGTTAATTATCAATAATGATTACTTATAAATAATCATTATTGATATAAAGGCAAAAAAAATCTCCCTCCCTATTTTTTTTCTTGGCAATCGGGACAGAGACCGAAAAAATCCAGCCTGTGATTAGTAATTTTAAAACCCGTCTCTTTTATAATCTCTTTTTCCAGATGATTCATTGTTTCAAGATCAGGATCAATTATTTTTTTACACTTTGTACAGATCAGATGGGGATGAGAATACAGCTCGAAATCTTTTTTTTAAGTAAATCTGAGAATTGATGTAATATTTTCAGCAATGTATATATACCACAAAAACCTGATCCCAATTCCTTGTATTTTGGATTGCGCTAAACTATACCATTCCGTAAAATTAATTTCTTCACAATTCAACTTACTTGAAACACTCCTTTCATCGACAATCGTACTATGGCAACCACAGAGTATCGGGAAATTCCTTTTAATTATACATCGGCTGACGATAAACAGATTATTCAGTTTCTATTAGACGATGAATGTTGGGAGCGGTCAGAACGGCTTCGTTCACAGAGAATCACAGGTCGATCTGCCAAACTGATGATGCGGTTTCTGGGTGATATCTTCATGCTGATTCGAAATCCGTTTCTCTATCAGGACTTGTTGGATTCATCCAAAAAAAAGAGAGAATTTTTAGAAGGATTGGATAGAGATTTAATTATTGTTGAGCAGAGTGCTGGAGGAAACAAAGATGTGGAGTTTATCACATCCCGCTGTCGATCTCTATATCAGGAATTCCAAAGACGTATCGGTACCGTGGTTAAATTGAGAGAAAATATTCTCTCTCATGCCGGACCGATTGTCGGTAAAAATAATATCTTCTTCGACCCTTTAACACTGGTTTCCCATGCAACAGATGCGACGGACTGGCGACTGTTTCTGCCTTTGGCCGTGATCAGACCCTCTCTGGAAAAGCAGGTAGCTCCATTGGTATCCGCCATATCTACTTTGAATTTAGGTATCATTCCCCGGGGGGCTGGAACCGGATTGACCGGTGGTGCGGTACCTGTCAGCCCGGATATCGTCATTATCAACGTAGAAAAGCTCAATCGAATTCATGGAATTACCACCGAAACCGTTGCAAATGATACCAATGAATCTGCTGAAATTACGCTGATTGAGCTGGAAGCTGGCGTAATTACAGACGATGCCATGAATTTTGCAAGTTCACAGAATCTCGTATTCGCCACTGATCCCACCAGTTCCTGGGCCTGTACGATCGGAGGCAACATCGCAGAAAATGCCGGTGGAAAAACAGCGGTGCTTTGGGGAACAGCGATTGACAACATTTATTCCTATCAAATGGCGATGCCCAATGGCAGTCGGATTGAAATTCAACGTCAGAATCATCCTTATCGAAAAATTCTGCCAGATGATACCGTCAGTTTTCAAGTCAAAGATCTCGAAACCCAAGCCGCTCACATCATAAAAATGCGAGGCGATGAAGTTCGCAAGAAAGGCCTCTGGAAAGATATCACCAACAAGTGTCTGGGAAATCTGCCCGGACTGCAAAAAGAAGGAACTGACGGGATAATCACCTCTGCACGATTTATTCTTCATCAAGCCTATCAAGAAAAAAGAACTTGCTGCATCGAGTTTTTTGGCAATAGTTTTGATGAAGCCGGCGAGGTCATACTGGAAATTTCCACCTCATTTATCAACAAAGGAGAAGAAGCCCTATTTGCACTGGAGCATTTCGATGAAGAGTATGTCAAAGCGATTCAATATAAGGTTAAATCTGCCAAGCGTGAAATTCCGAAGGCAGTACTTTTAATTGATCTGGTGGGTCATTCCGCAG
>Ga0307989_1000665_pt1 | contig 21180 bp, 14 predicted proteins | sample EllFjometagen185_FD_203164 | JGI IMG/M metagenome (GOLD analysis project Ga0307989, IMG submission 203164) | Marine microbial communities from Ellis Fjord, Antarctic Ocean - #185 | ecosystem: Environmental > Aquatic > Marine > Unclassified | place: Southern Ocean | collected 2014-10-08
CTTTACAATCCCATGTATCCTATGTTTAACGTACCTTTGCGGGTAGTGCTATCGCGTAACTGTTAAACTCGGGCTAGGTTCTTAACAACTTCAGTCCTGAATCCAGTGAAAACGTTGGAAGCTGCGGGGAAGGCCAAGAACATGTCTGCAACCTGTCGAACACTGTCTTCAATTGTAAAATCCATTCTCATTCGCTCAGGCGCATCACTTGAATCACCACCGTTCATAAAAACGCTGCCGAGCACCATTTTACCGGTAGTTGTTCCTCCTACGGTATTCCAGGATATGAACATGCCGGGTGTAGTGATATCGCTATTCCAATACAACCTGATGGTGGTTTTAGTGGCAGAATCTTGGGTAATACTAATACCTGTGGGAGAATCCGGATCTGCCGGGTCTTCAGAAATCGTCTGAATGACACCATCCACTGGCCATCCCATGCCCATGACTGTATCCATCATCCAATCCCCGAAACACATCCATGTGGCTGTCGTTGAAACCAAAAAACGGCTCATTGTATAACCATTTTTGAATGGATCAGAATCTCCACTCCCATTCCCTTCAAAACTGCAGTTGGGCTCACCACTTTCAGCATAGTTTACTTCCACTGTAGTAATTGATGAAGATGGGTTCGCAGACCCTGTTAAAGATGTTGGAAGACTCATGTTGATTGATGGGGTTGCAATTGTGGCAGATGTTGTTGTTGTTGCTGCTGTTACCTCCTTTTCTTCTGATTTACATGCTTGAAAAAACAGAAGTAACACCCCCAAGCATGTTATCCAAAATAGTTTTGTAAAAACGATCGGACTATTTTTCTTGGTTTTCATCTTATCCCCCTTTCCAGAATCATTTGCATCAGAAATAACAGAATTATGGAAATTCTTAAATACCTTCTCAGGATTATCGACAATTTAGGCACTCTTTTTCGTAATAATAAAAATTTTATTTTTTGAAGTCAAGCGATATTTTCCTTTTTATGAAATTGAGTTTGGATGTTAGTTTGGTATTGATGATTTTTCGTATTGGATAGGGGACTTGAAGAATAAAAAACAGAATTATCTAGCAAATGGTACTGTTTTTTATTCTTTTCTCAAAATTACGGACATACTGGATTGATCTTCGAAACAATCGTTTTTCAAGTTTCGGAAAACTACTCACAAGGTCTGAGTTTTCATATTGCCCTCAGCTGTTGGGACTACTGTTGGGGGCAATATGAAAATTTAATATCGTAATTCTTTAATCCTTACTATTTTTAGTCGGGGTGAGAAAGTTTGAACCTTCGTTTCCTGGCTCTCGAATACTACATCAATATTTGCTCTTGCACCTGCGCTTCAAAGATAGATTTATAAGATATTGAGAATGATTGTCAGTCAATTGTTCATAGAACCGATTTACAGGTTGCCAGAACAGCCTGTGAGACAAAGTTATTACTTTTTGATACCTGAGTATCAGTTTCCATAAAAATAGCTTTAAAGGCTCTGTAGAACAGATGAATTTCTGTATTATTGTTTAGTTAACTGATATTATATGGAATATTGAGTATTTCGATATTCAGAAACAGAGAGATCCAATAATTTGGTTGGTATTTTTTCCAATCCACATGCTCTGTGTGACGTAGGTACTGACATTCTGGCAAAATTCAAAGCTTAAATGGGGATGTATGCCGATTGCAGTTGAGAAATCTTGTGGTGGTAAAGCCTATCTTGGTTTTTGTTTGAATGCTCTATTGGATCAGTTTAAATTACCAACCGTGTGGATCAACAATTTGTGGGAATAGCAGAATTAGCGGAATTAGCAGCTTGGGTCAATTTAATATTCGGCGGAAGTATTCAGGTACCTATCAGCGTTAAAAGAAATATTAGGCGTTAAGGATTCAGCTGGATGGGATAAAGTAACAGAAATTCTTAAAGAGCTGCATTTAAGAAAACTAATTGTTTTATCTGAGCAAGATGATAAATTGAATTCCACGCAGGTAAAACGGGAAGTTCCATTTATTGCATTTGGTGAGAATATGAACAGCTATTATCTGAAATAAGTAATCCTGAACATCTTTCTTGATTTAAATCAATTCTATTTAATTTGTTTCCAATAACAATACGAGTTATTCAGACAGATTCGAAACATGGAAGCCAAAACTTTAGTAGTCCAAATTTGTAAAACGGGGAATAACGAAGATAATAACGGAAGGTAAACTACTAAGAAGATTGGTAGCGAAGCCGAGACTTGAACTCGGGACCTTACGATTATGAGTCGTACGCTCTAGCCAGCTGAGCTACTTCGCCGTGTGTTAATTTATTATAATAGTGATCTTGTAAATATTCTGTCAACCCAAAATCTTCTTGGAAATCCAAATAACCGGAAAGATAAAAACTTAAACTACTGTATTATTTATTGATGTTAGAAAAAAAAATAATTGTGATATCTGATCCTCATCTCAGTGTACAATCCGGTGACGTGGAAGATATGATCGACTTTATCAATACTCTCGACCCCCGGATTCATGAGATTCTGTTCCTCGGAGATCTTTTCCACATCTGGGCTGGACCGGAAAAGTATCACACGTCAAGCGTCAAAATGATGATGTCCTGCTTAAAAAAGTATCAGCAACAGCAAGGGAAAACTCATCTGGTTGTTGGTAATCGGGATATCTTTTTTAAAGAACGAACGCACACAGACAAACCTGACCATCTACCATTCACTTCGATCTCAAAAGACTTTCTTGTGCTAAAAAGGCAGGACAAAACACTGGTTGCCACCCATGGAGATACGATTAATTCATTAGACAAGCGATACCTGAAGTGGAGAAAACTGGTCAGACACCCTTTGTTCAGGCTTCTATTTAACTTAATGCCGGTATGGTGGGTGAAGAAAACCATGTTTAAGCTGGAAACAGAAATTCAAAATACCAATATAGAATTCAGACATGAATTTCCCACTGAAGAGTGGCAACAGTTTCTACAAAGTGTTTACACCGAATTTTTCCCTCATCTCTTGCTGGCAGGGCATTTTCACCCCAAGGATCCAATCATCAATCATTACAAATCAACCACTGGTGTAATCGTCCCTGACTGGAACCGTGAATTCAGCTATCTGGAAATAGATAGTCAATTGGAATACCAACTCTGCCATTATTCGTCGATGAACAGACAAAAGCAGCTTAGTTAAAATATGATAATATCTCCGAACATCAGAGCAATCACACGAAATTTTTTCATATCATTACTATTATTGTCATTTCCCCGAAAGCAGGAATCCAGTCTCCGACATGAAAGTCAGCAATGTGACCCCTGGATCCCCGATTTCACGAGGATGACAAGGAAAATATTTTTCATACGATTGCCCTGCTTCTAACACGATCTCTCTGGTAATTTTGTTGTGTAGCGTCTATTATAGATAGATACACCCCCGACAAAACAGTTCAAAAGCATATCTATCATAGCGCGATTATTGACTTGACGAAACAATTACTGAAAGTTGACAATATTTGAATTGGCTTTATCATACGGGTTTTTAAGCAAACAACACCTTGAATTATAAGAATTAATACAAATCTCATGCATGGCAAGACAATGAAAATCAAACCTTTTTTTATTCTGTTGCTCATTTTATTCATACCCACTCTTATCTATGCAAAGAATCCGGGAAGATATGAGTTAATTGTTCCCTTCCAGGCACCTCCGGTACGTTCAATGGATCAGGTGGTGATTCATGAGGTATTTGCTTTTGATTGTGGTCACTGTTTTAATTTTCACTCTAAGGTCAAACCCCGATTAGTAAAGAAATTTGGAGATAAAATCAAAATAATACCGCAACCGATTGGATGGCGGGGACCTAATCCGGGAAGACTCTATTATATTGCTGAAAAATTTGGAAAAGGGGAACAAGTTATACTGTCGACATTTGATATGATCTTTAATAAAGGTTTGGGAGCGGGTGTGTTCAAAAAGGATATTCTACAATTTGTCGCTAAATATAACGGCCTGGAAAAAGAGTTTAAGACAATGATGGAATCTCCGGAAATCGTCAAAAAGATGAATCAAAGCATACAGTATGCTGACAGTAAAAATATCAACAGTACCCCGACACTTGTTATCGGAGAAGGGATGGTTCCAGAGAGGGAATATAACAATTTGGTTACGATAATAAACTCATTGTTAAAACATCCCGTCAAATAGAAATTGAATCAAGCCTTCAATAAAATGACCCGGTAAATGGTTTTTTATTATTTTAGCTACAATCATAACCTACAGGTGCTCGTCCTTTAGCTATCAATCGTTCACAGATTAACATACAGAAATATGGTTTTCCACCCATCTGTTCGTTTCACAAATCAAAAACTTTCCAACTACGGATATCTTGAAATCCGATTTTCTAAATATTGAATCCATCGAAAGAAACCCATCATTCCCTTTGATTTCAATTCATTGTAACTATTCAGTAAGACATAAATTTTTAGTTGAAAAATCGAAAAATCAGCCATTGAGAAATGAGAGTAAAAGGCAGAAGTGGTTTAGGCAGAAGGCAGAAGAAAGTGCCGGATCGATAAAAGGCTCTGAACATCTCAACACTTCTTTCTGCCCTCTGCCTCATCCACTTCTGCCTTTTGAGCCAATTATGGAAAAATTGATACTTTCGTATTTTTTATAACTGCTCAAATTTTGCTGAATAGTTACAATTCATTTTTATTTTTAACAGAGTAAGAGAGAACACTATGGATATCATTCAAACCATTGGTCAAGAAACACAAATTTCAATCCAACAGATTTCAAGTGTTATCGATTTACTGAGTGAGGGGAATACAATTCCATTTATTGCGCGTTATAGAAAAGAGAAAACGAACAATCTGGATGAAGTTCAATTGAGAAGCATTCGTGATCGATTTGATTACATGACAGAGCTGGAAAGCCGAAAAGAAGTTATCCTGAAATCCATTGAAGAACAGGAAAAACTAACAGATGAATTGAGTCTAAAAATCCGGCAAATAACCACAAAACAAGCATTGGAAGACCTTTATCTGCCTTACAAACCCAAAAAACGAACCCGAGCAACTATTGCCAAAGAGAAAGGGCTGGAACCACTGGCAGAACTGATGAGAGACCAGCAGGACTATCAATCCTGGCTTCAGGAATATTTAGCACAGCGTGAAGCGGAAATCGAGGAAATCGAAGCCAAACAAAGGGCAAGAGACATTGTCGCTGAATGGATATCGGAGGACGCAGAGATTCGGGAAAAAGTCAGGGATCTATGCCGAAGCCAGGGCGTTATCAAGACAGAAGTCCAAAAAGAACACAAAGATGAAAAAACGAAGTTTGAGATGTATTATGACTATTCAGAACCGGCCCGCGATATCCCGGCACATCGTTATCTAGCTATCAGAAGAGGTGAAGAGGAATCAATTATCAAAATACGTTTCGAATTCCCCATTGATTTTATCATTGAAACCATTTCTGAAAAATGGATCTCTTTCAAAGATAAATCAGACGAGGATTTAACGCTTACCATTAAAGACAGCTATCAGCGCTTGATTGCTCCATCCATTGAAGTAGACATCAGGCTGGAATTAAAAACCAGAGCTGATGAAGAGTCCATCAAAGTATTTAGTGAAAACTTAAAAAACCTTTTGCTTGCCCCGTTGGGTGGGGCAAAAATGATAATGGGACTCGATCCCGGCCTGAGGACAGGAACGAAACTCGTTATTGTGGATGAAACAGGAAAATATTTAGAAAAAACCGTCATTTACCCCACTCCACCGAAAAACCAGATCGCCGAAGCCAAGACAATATTGACTCGTCTATTTGACCAGTACCCCTGCCAGTATATCTGTATTGGTAATGGGACCGGCTCAAGAGAGGTGATGCAGTTTACCAAAGCCTATCTGAAAGAAATGAACAAACCTGATGTCCAACCTATTATTGTCAATGAGTCCGGCGCTTCAATTTACTCAGCCTCAGAAATCGCCCGAGAAGAATTTCCAGATCTGGATCTTAGTTTTCGAGGCTCCATCTCTATTGCCAGACGTTTTCAGGACCCCCTGGCAGAACTGGTAAAAATAGATGCAAAGTCAATTGGGGTCGGACAATATCAGCATGATGTCAACCAGAAAAATCTTAAAAAATCATTGGATGAAGTGGTGGAATCCTGTGTCAACTTTGTCGGGGTTAATTTGAACACAGCTTCTGCCTCACTGTTATCATACGTATCCGGCATGAATAAAACACTGGCTAAAAACGTGGTTACCTTTCGGAATGAAAATGGTGCGTTTAAAGAACGAAAGGATCTGAAAAAGGTAACACGGTTTGGTCCAAAGAGTTTTGAACAATCAGCCGGTTTTCTTAGGATTATTAACGGGACAAACCCACTGGATAACTCCGCTGTTCACCCAGAAAACTATAAATTGATACTAAAAATGGCGGATGATCATCAACTGCCGATTGCTGATATGATAGGAAACGATGAGGTTCTGAACCGGATTGATCTGACCCAATACAAAACTGAGGATGCCGGTCTCATCACCCTTACTGATATCATTGCCGAATTAAAGAAACCCGGCCGAGACCCCCGAACCGCTTTTGTGGGCGCAAAACTACAAGACGATATACAAACAATTCAGCACCTTGAAGAGGGCATGGAGTTGGAAGGAACGGTAACCAATCTTACCAATTTTGGCGCATTTGTAGATTTAGGAGTCCACCAGGATGGTCTGGTCCATGTTTCACAACTTTCCGACCGATTTGTAAAAGAACCCAGCGAAATATGTAGTGTGGGAGATATCGTTAAAGTCAGGGTATTGAGTATCGATATCAATAGGAAGAGAATTGCACTCACCATGAAGTCTAAAAATGCTCCGGAAAGAAAGAGACAGAAACCCGCAAAAAAATCCACGCAACCTAAAGCACCTGTTCTTACAGGAAGTACAGAAACAAGCTTGGCGAAGCTGTCTGAAAAGTTTGGAAAACTCTAATCAAGTGTGCTTTCCACAGCAAATATCTGTTATCAAAGACAGATATTTGCCAATCAGCCCTAAAATTAAAAACCAAATCCAAATTTACATTTAACTGAAATAATCAGGACAGAATTCTGTTTATTCAAAAATAACAAGAAAACCAGATTAGTCGAGAACATTTCTCCATAGAGATTTCTTAAAACATTGACAATTATATAGAAAAATATATAATAGAACAATTAGTGCCTGATATTCAGGCCTTCCTATAAACGCCTTTGGAAAAGAGATCTAAACCTGTATCCGTTTGGAGCACATAATAATCATGTCTGAAAACAAATTCGTTTTTTCTCCTCAACTCTCTTTTACCCCTGATTCATCAGGAAATTCAGGCGTGTTATGTTTTGAAGGTGAAATCGGAATTAGAATTGCGAATGAATTAAAAAAGGCGCTTCAGGATTCGCTGGAGATTATTCATACTTGCGAGCTTGACTTCTCAAATATAACCGGAATTGATCTGACAGGGATTCAATTGATATATTCAGCCTTTAAAACAGCTGAAAGTCTGGGGAGAAAAATGGTCCTTAATGAAAAAAGATCGGATATTTTTGATCAAGCGGTTAAAGAATCCGGATTCTCTGAAGTGGAATGGTTAAAACTATAAGAGACCCGCGAATTTATGGCAACAACTAAGACAATGAAGCAATACAACTCTGCTGTCTTATTTTAACTTGTGTCAGGTCAAAATATTGAAAATCGGAACCTTCAACAATGAAAAAAAGGTGATTCTCAACCCAGGAGATCATTGTGTTTCTGACAAACAAATCATCATCCAGACGTTACTTGGCTCATGTGTATCAGCCTGCTTATTTGATCCGGTTAACCATGTGATTGGAATGAACCACTTTCTCCTTAGTAGCCCCAGAGCTCAGGAAGGCTCTATCTATGCGTCAAATGCAGGTCGATATGGTGTTCATGCAATGGAAATCGTGATAAACGAAATGCAGAAACTGGGTGCTAAACGGAAATATTTGAAAGCAAAGGCCTTCGGTGGTGGTAACGTCCTTAATGTTGGAAATGGATCTGAAAACTACTTTTCTGTGGGCAAAGTGAATTGCGAATTTATTGTGGGATTTTTAGAGAATGAAAAAATACCGTTGATATCCTCAGATCTTGGCGGAGAAAACGGAAGGGTTATTCGATTCCTGAGTACCGATTTTTCAGTATACGTCCGAAAAATCAAAAAACTGGCTGAGCAGAATGAATTGCTCAAACGTGACTCTTCATATCTCAATAAAACAATTAAATCTCAAAAAGAAAAAGTTACAGACATTGAATTATGGTAGAATATCAAAACACTATTGAGCTTTTAAAAGATGATTTTGTGCGGTTAAGCCAGTTTATTCATGCGGAATATGGTATTAAAATGCCTCCGGTGAAAAAGACGTTGCTTGAATCAAGATTACAAAAACGCTTGCGCTCATTAGAGCTTAAAACGTATAAAGAGTATTGTGATTATCTGTTCAGTGCAGAAGGAAGCCGAAAGGAAATTCCTCATTTTATTGATAAAATCACCACCAATAAAACCGATTTTTTCAGAGAACCTGATCATTTTGATTTTCTTACCCAGACCGCTCTTCCTGCTTTAACTTCTTCACTGCAGAATAACAGGAAAAACATATCCATCTGGAGTGCAGGTTGCTCAACTGGAGAAGAACCTTACACGATTGCCATGGTTGTTAATGATTTTTTAAAAAACAACCCAAAACTGAATATTACCTTTTCCATTCTGGCAACTGACATTTCAGTGGAAGTGCTCAAAACAGCTAAAAAAGCAGTCTATCACGAGATGAGAATTGCTCCGGTACCCATCCAGATTCGTAAGGAGTATCTGCTACGAAGTAAAAGCAGAGATAACAAAACCATTAAAATCGGTCCTGAACTCAGAAGAAAAGTTGTTTTTGGTAGGTTAAATTTTATGGATTCCCATTTTGGAATCAAACAGCCAATGGATATTGTTTTCTGTCGGAACGTCCTAATCTATTTTGATAAGCCTACCCAGGAAAAGATTCTGCAGAAGATCTGTCGGCATATCCCTAAGGATGGTTATTTTTTTCAAGGTCATTCTGAATCAACCCAAAACATGGATTTACCCTTAAAAAATATTTCTCCAACCATATACAACAAAATTTAAGAACTGAAGTAGAGTTCCATCGAATTATTAAACAATTAATCAAAATGAAAAAAGTTAAAGTACTTATTGTGGACGATTCTGCCGTTGTTCGCCAGACCCTGGAAAAAGTCCTCTCTTCAGACCCCGGTATTGAAGTTATCGGAACTGCGTCAGACCCATATGTTGCTGCATCCAAAATGAAGACAGAAATTCCCGATGTCATCACATTAGATGTGGAAATGCCCCGAATGGACGGATTAACTTTTCTCAAAAAAATAATGAGCCAGCACCCAATTCCGGTTGTCATTTGCTCAAGCCTATCCGGAAAAGGAACGGAGACGGCGATTAGAGCATTGGAGTATGGGGCTGTTGAAATCATTCACAAACAACAATTTAGCATAAAAAATTTCCTGGAAGAATCACGAATTATGATCTGCGATACCGTCAAAGCTGCAGCCCAGGCTCGAGTGAAATCGAAATCCAAAGCACCAATGCCCTTAACACCGGCCAAAAAGCTTACTGCGGATGTCATTCTTAACAAGGCGAATTCAAAAGCGATGATCCAGACAACGGAAAAGATTGTCGTTGTGGGAGCATCAACAGGAGGCACCGAAGCATTGCGTATTTTTTTGCAGGCACTACCGGCAAATTCTCCGGCCATCGTGATCGTCCAACATATGCCTGAAAATTTTACCAAATCATTTGCTGAACGACTCAATGACACCTGTACCATCTCAGTTAAAGAGGCAGAAAATAATGATTCGGTCCTTCCGGGAAAAGCCTTGCTGGCTCCGGGAAACAAGCATACGTTACTAAAAAGAAGTGGCGCGCGTTATTATGTTGAAATTAAAGAAGGTCCATTGGTCAGTAGACATCGACCATCTGTTGATGTTTTATTTCGTTCCGCATCACGATATGCAGGTAAAAATGCTTGTGGTGTAATAATGACAGGGATGGGAGATGATGGGGCCAAAGGAATGGTTGAGATGAAAGAGACCGGTTCCATCAATATTGCGCAAGACGAAAACAGCTGTGTCGTTTTTGGAATGCCTAACGAGGCTATCAAAGCTGGAGGGGTCGACCATATATTACCACTAAATGCGATCGCCGGAAAAGTCATTGCCTTATGTAAAAATTAAAACCAATTTCCGATATAATAAAATCAAAAATATGGTTATATATCTGAAATATTTTAATTTTATCATATATTAAATCTATATTACAATATTTCTATTCAATCATATACAATTTTTAATGCTATTTTCAGGAAAGAATATGGGAAAGACCATACTCACAGTTGATGATTCCAAAAGCGTTCGACAGATGGTCACATTTACGCTAAAAAAAGAGGGCTATGATGTTTTTGAGGCCGTTGATGGAGAGAATGCCCTGGAGGTGCTTAAGACTAAAGCTGCAGATATGATTATCACCGACATCAACATGCCTAACATGAATGGGATTGAACTCACCCGCCAACTCAGAGAAAATCCGGAATATAAATTTGTTCCTATCATTGTTTTGACCACTGAATCTCAGCTGGACAAAAAACAGGAAGGCAGAAAAGCGGGGGCTACCGGATGGATTGTTAAGCCTTTTAACCCTGACCAGTTAGTTGGTGTGGTCAAAAAAGTCCTAGGATAGTGCTGGGAACTTACTCAAATATTTAACTTATAACTAAATAGTTCCTGAACGAAAAGTCCCTGTTTTCAATTATAACCTGGTTTTAAAAATAGCATTCAGTATGAAAATCAAGAAGCCGTCAGTTGTCAGTCTTCAGTAAAAACAAACTTGTTTTCAGGCACTTAAGAACTGATAGCTGATTACTGAAAGCTCGAATCTTCAATATGGAACTAAGTCAGCTAAATAAATAATAACTGAATTTTACAGGGTTTTCGTTCAGGCACTAAATAATGCCTGTATTTGAGTCAACTCCAGCAACACGATCGTTATTCAACAACAGGGTTATCAATGAAAGACATACAGGAAAACTTGATGGATCAGGTATCAGAAGAACAAATAAACATCAATATTTTCAGAGAAGAAGCTTACGAAAGGCTGGCAGAGATCGAAGAATCCATGCTGGAGTTGGAGAATTCACCCAAAGATCCCGATATTATTGACCGCGCTTTTCGTGCGTTACATACAATTAAAGGCTCTGGAGCCATGTTTGGTTTTGACGAAATTGTCCGTTTTACCCATGATATTGAAACGGTATTTGACCGGGTTCGCAGTGGTGATATCCTGGTTGATGAAAAATTAATCGCTTTGACCTTATCCGCTCACGATCAAATCAAATTGATGTTGGAAGACAACAAGCAAAGTGAGCCTGAAGATATTCTAAAAAGAGAAGAGCTGGGAACCCAATTTAATGAGCTGTTGTTGACAGCAAATCCATCGGTTGAAACAGTGCCAGAAAACACCGATAACAGTATCCAACCCCCACCTTTTAAGGAACCTGTCGAAGGGGATTCCTCTTATAGAATTAGTTTTACGCCTGCCAGTGATATATTCGCAAACGGCACTAACCCCATTTTACTGCTCCGGGAATTATTGGATCTGGGAAAATGTCAGATTTTTACAGATGTGAGTCATATCCCTTTGTTAAGTGAAATCAATCCTGAGAATTGTTATATCAGCTGGGATATCTTATTAACCACAAACCAGCCTAAAGAATCAATTGAGGATGTCTTTATTTTCGTTGATGAAATAGAGAATAAAATTAAAATTGAGAATTTCGAAGCCATTCATCCCATTAATGAAGATGAGAATGATACGAAAAAGCTGGGTCAGATTCTGGTAGAGAGAGGAGACATCGAAGCCGAACAACTGGAAATATTTATCCAACAACAGGAACCGATTGGCAAAAAACTGGAAAGTGCGGGTCTGGCAGACCGCAGTAAAATAAAATCGGCCCTGGCAGAACAAAACGTTGTCAAACAACTTAAAAAGAACCTTCGATCTGCTGAAACTGTTTCCAGCATCAGAGTTCCATCGATAAAACTGGATAAACTGGTCGACCTTGTCGGAGAACTGGTCACCGGACAAGCCCGACTCACTCAAGTTGCCAACGCTAATAATGACGCCTCTTTGCTGTCCATTGCTGAAGAGATTGAACGGTTGACTTCAGAACTGCGTGATAACACCATGAGTGTGAGGATGCTGAATTTTGGCACCACCTTTAACAAATTTAAAAGACTGGTCAGGGATCTGGCATTGAACTTAGGTGCTGAAGTGATCCTAACCACCGAAGGAGCAGAAACAGAGCTAGACAAAAATGTTATCGAAAAACTCAATGACCCACTGGTTCATATTATCAGAAATTCAGTGGATCATGGGATCGAAGATCCAGATGTTCGTCTCGCTGCAGGTAAACCCAGAGAGGGGTCTATTCATCTTTCAGCCTCATATTCTGGAGCTCATGTACTGGTAAGCATCCGTGACGACGGAGCCGGATTAAATGCCAATGCCATCCGAAAAAAAGCTGAAGAAAAAGGATTGATAAAGCCGGATAGCTCTATATCCGATAAAGAGATTTTCTCACTGATTTTTGAACCCGGATTTTCAACCGCCCAAGTTGTTACTGATGTTTCAGGTCGAGGGGTGGGAATGGATGTTGTTAAACAGGCCATTGAATCACTCCGAGGAACTGTTGATATTGACAGCCGGAAAGGTCAAGGTACCACTATCACACTGAAATTGCCCCTCACCCTCGCGATCATAGATGGATTGCTGGTATCCGTGGGTGATGGATTTTTTGTCATTCCTCTGTCTGCTGTTGAAGAATGCATCGAACTGACACAGGAAGATATTGACCAGACACATGGAAGACATATCACCAATGTCCGAGGACAATTGGTGCCTTATATCAATATGAGGGATGAATTTCATGTCGTTGGAGAAAAACCGGAAATCGAACAGATTGTAATTACTGAAATTGATAAACACCGAGTCGGTTTTGTCGTTGATCATGTCATCGGACAACACCAAACTGTCATTAAAACGTTGAGCAAGGTATATAAAAATGTGGATGCAGTTTCAGGCGCTACCATTATGGCCGATGGAACAGTTGCCTTAATACTTGATATCAACAAGTATTTTCAAACGGTAGAAAAAGAGTATGCCAAAACTTACAGTTAATCCTGGAATTGATCTGCTTTAGGTACTTTTCAAACTCTCCAGCCAGTTGATCAGATCTAACAGCACCTGAATTCGATCCAGTTCGTTAAAAATTTCATGAAAAAAACCCTTATAAACAATCAGTTTTTTATTTTTACTATCAACCGCTTCATAAAAATCCTCTGAACCTGAAACAGAAATCAACTTATCCTGTTCACCATGCAGGACTAAAAGGGGCAATGATAGAGAGTCTGCCTGTTCCAGCGCTTTTCGCTGGGCTTTTAGGAATTCAGTTAAAAATCGTGGGGTTGCAAAGCCATGATTTAATGGATCGTTCCTCTGCTTTTCGACAATATTTTTATCCTGGGTCAAATCCTCAATATTAATTTCATTACCCATCTGTAATCTAGGCAAAATCAAGGATAACACCCTAGCCGCCAGCAGTTTCAATCCCGGCGGATTAAAACCCAAACGAAAAGCGGCGCCGCTTAAAAACAGCCCATTGACACCAATTGAACTCTCAATTGCCACTGTCGAAGCAATTAACCCACCGAGACTATGTCCCCCGAGTATCAACGAGGCAGGGTTTTTAGATTTGATATATTCTATTACAGCAGTTAAATCATCCGTATATTGTGAAAAACGATTGATATGACCTCTTTTCCCTTCACTTTTACCATGTCCATGTAGATCCGGCATTACCAGCGCATACCCTCTTTCAGATAATGTCCGTCCAACATGTTCATATCGGCCTGAATGTTCGCTTTGACCATGGCTCATTGCGACCCAGGCTTTAGGTTCGCCCGTTGGCCGCCATTCCCGGGTAAAAAGAGCCGTTCCATCTTTACTTTGCAGCTGCAATTCCTGGTAGTCAACAGTGTGCATTATTTTGAGTTACTCCAATGAAAAATTTATTTAAACCAAAAGGTCAGTTTAAAAAAATAGACAACACATATCAAATAATAGAAACTAGCACGCATTAACCAAAAGCGAGATAATACATGTCAACCCCGTTATATTTTATACGCTTAGGTTTGATCCTAATCAAAAATACCATAGCCGTTGACCCTATTACTATAATCATCGCTGAAAAACAACCCCTTCTTCATACGAGAATTTGACTTAAAAAATCGGTTTTCTTATGATAAGATATGAAAATACAACTGAAAAAATGAGTAAAGCAGATTCTTTGGTTTTTTAATGATTATGTTTTTCCTGAACCGTTTGATTGATTTATAAAACATTAATATTTGCGTACAAAATATGAAGATTGTCATTGGACATTCCAATATGGATCTGGGCGGACATGAAAGGGCAGCATCTGCACTGGTTAAAGGTAAATCAGGAATGATGGTGTTTGCCACTCTTGAGGAACATCTGAATAAAAACCTGCGACCTGCAGTCGTTGCTGAAAATATTATGATTACCCATGTGCATACTATATCCGATGAAATGACACTGATAGATGCCTCACTGTTTCTGGAAAAACATAATCATTCAGGTGCGCATGTGGTAACTCAGAGAGGAGAGCTCGTTGGCTTTATGACCCTCAGGGACATTATGAAAGGCCGAAAAAATAAACAGATGCAGGCACCTGTCAAAGGATACATGAGTAAAAAACTTGTGACAGCCCAAAAAGATACCACTATTCGGGAAATCGAAGACATTCTTTTTCAGAATAATGTTGGACATTTACCCATTGTCCATGGAAAAAGCTTACTTGGAATGGTGACCAGAGCTGATTTTTTATCCCACCTGGGCAACCGCTGACAGGCGGCTTATTTCTCCCTTTTAAACACCTTTGCCAGCCCCCCGGTAGAGGTTTCCCGGTAGGGACTGGCCATGTCTTTGCCCGTCTGCATCATCGTTTCCACCACTTCGTCAAATGAAACCCGGTGTTTACCATCCGACAAGAGTGAATATACCGCACAATCTATCGCTCGGGTTGCCGCCATGGCGTTTCTTTCGATACAGGGGATCTGAACCAGACCGGCAATGGGATCACATGTCAAACCTAAATGGTGCTCCATTCCCATTTCAGCAGCATATTCAATTTGAGCAGGCGTTCCTCCCAACAGCTGGGCTGCCGCAGCTGAAGCCATCGAACAGGCGGTTCCAATCTCACCCTGGCAACCGACTTCTGCACCGGATATTGAACCATTTTGTTTCACCAGCGTTCCAAAAAGTCCGGCAGTGGCCAAGGCTTTAATTACCCGATTCTCCGTAAATTTATATGTTTTTTGGAGATGATAAAGAACTGCCGGCAACACTCCAGCAGATCCACATGTTGGCGCCGTTACAATTTCCCCACCAGCGGCATTCTCTTCCGCCACAGCCAGTGCATAGGAAAAAACGGTATTGGTATGTTTAATATGGCCAGAACTGTTTTTTGATTTGGCATAAAATGAAGCTGCTTTTCTGGGAAGACCAAGACCTCCGGCCAATACACCTTCATTTTCCAGACCTCGCTTAATTGCTGAACTCATTATTTTCCAGATCTTCTTTAAAAAAGATTCCAGATCTTCCGGTTCGATTTCAAAAACATATTCCCAAAACGACTTTCCTGACTTATCCAGCCACTCCAGGATCTCTTGCATGGTTTTCTGTGAGTAAATTTCTGGTATATCCCTTTGACTCCCCTCCTCAATAATCGCACCGCCACCCACACTGAAGACAGTTCTTTGATCCAGAACTTCACCCGCTTTATCGAATGCTTCAAATGTCATTCCGTTAGGATGAAAAGACAGGACAATTTCCGGCTTCCAGATAATCTCAACAGGTAGGGGTTTTAATGCGTCTATGAGAGCGATATCTGTTAAGTGACCTTTACCCGTCGCAGCCAGACTCCCAAACAGAGTCACTTTTATCAATTCAGCTTTTTGATTATCATTTAAAAACAATACAGCCGCCTTCCGGGGACCCATGGTGTGACTGCTTGAAGGTCCAACACCTTCCTGAAATAGTTCTTTAATAGATTTCATTGACTTGATGTTTCCAAATAGCCGAATTGGCAGTTAATACATAAAATTAGATTGATAAAAAGTATCTCTTCAACGGGGATGCTCACGCAGAATCTTTAACGCCAGTATTTTTTTTATATTATTTTCCAGGTATAATGACTTCATTAAAGCATAAATCGAATAATGCGACTAGTATCTCGTCCCAAAAACCTTGAATATATTTTTGGTAATTTATTATCTGCATAAAAACGCCCGTATAAATCCTATACAATATTTTGACTTGCGCTTAGGCAATATATTGTTTAAATTTATGAGGTTGAAATGGGATGGGCATAGGGCTGTTTTTTCACAAAATCAAGGAACATATTCGTGGACACATATAAAGTTGGACTGGTCTTAGGGAGCGGTGCTTCTCGAGGATGGGCACATATCGGGGCCATTGAGGCCTTGCAGGATGCGGGTATACCGATTCATCTTGTGGCAGGATGTAGTGTGGGGGCTTTTATCGGTGCTATTTTTGCCAGTGGGGGATTGGAGCGGTTAAAAAAATATGTTATTGATATGGAAGGAGAAAGTATGTTCTCGTTTTCAGATTTAACCCTTATTAGATCAGGCCTCCTGGATGGTGATAAAAAACTTAAACACCTTTTCTGCATGCATAGTGACAAAAAGAATTTTGATGAATTGGAGATTCCTTTGAAAGTTGTCGCCGGAGATATGCACTCTGGTGACCAGATAGTTTTGGATTCTGGAGACCTTCTCAAAGCGCTTCGGGCATCCATGTCCTTTCCAGGACTCTTTGCACCGGTATACCACAAACATCGATGGCTGATAGATGGTGGAATCGTCGATCCGGTACCGGTAGGAGTCGCCAGGGCAATGGGAGCAGACATTGTGATTGCCGTTAATCTGGATTCTGAGTTGGTTTCACGTAAACGTCACTTGAAAACAGAGGCAAACCCTGAAATAAAAACACCCTTGATTCGCAACGAATTTTTAAAAAAGCTGGCAGTCCGTTATGAAACTATGGAAAAGAGAATTCGGAGCCGGTTTGAAATCCAGAAAAAAAAGGATCCGACTCCGCCGAGTACCCGGCAAGTTGTCAACGCCGCGATTCAAACTATGCAGGACAGAATAACACGGGTCAATTTTGCTGTTAATCCACCGGATATTCTCATCACACCCCGCCTGGGCGACCTAAAAATGCTTGATTATGATCAGGTAGAACATGCCATCGAAGAAGGATATATCGCTACCCGGAACAAAGTCAACGACATCAAGATGCTGTTGGAAGCGTAGGGAAGAGGGACGGCTATGGGGAGTGCCTTACTAAACTTCAAATGATTTATTTTGCATCGGATAACATCTCTGTTCCGATATAGAAACCTTTTTCCAACTCTGTTTTTCACTCCATTTTTCTTTTCCATTCCATTTTTTACACCAAAAAAACCATCCTGAATAGAAAACGAGGAAAAACGGAAAATACGGGTTGACTTAAAAATACCAATTTCTTGTCATTTATCATTTAATCGGTAACAAGAAAGGTGACCCGTGGGCTAACAATTTTGAGTCTCTGGCAACTCTATTCCAAAACATCTTTCAAATTAAAAAAATCTTGCACCCCAGATATTTATAAGCTAGCATTAAAATAAAAAAAGTACAGAAATTCCATCTAATTACCCACATCGAGATCTGTTAGGAAAAATTTATTCAAGATTGTGAAAATTTTAATCTATATGACTACGTATAATTCACAGCACTTCATACCACTAAAAAGATTTTCCAGACGAGTTTTCCAGAATTTCTCCAGGAGATAATAGTTTTGTTACTAAAGATTAGGACAAAATCTGAATCTGACTATATGAAATCGCGAAAAAACTGGGTTATCATAATAATACTTTTGACTTCGTTCCTGTTTATTTCAGCAGGGTGTGCTGATTCCGGCGACCCCGGTTCTAGTGATACCCCTGTTGCAACCGGTGATCCGGGTACGGACAGCGAAGACGCTTCTATCGTTATAAAATCCATTGCTTTGATGTTTTCCGATTCCAATACCAACAAGACTATTCTTGAAGGGCAATTTACCCAAGTCAAGGCGATCGGAAATTTTACAGATGATTCAACTACAGATATCACCGATAAGGTAGTCTGGTTAGCTAGTGATTCAGATAATACGAAAATCGATGCAAATGGAAATATCTCTGGTACTAATCCCAGTATTCAAGATATCGATATTGAAGAGTACAATGGTATTAATCCAGATCCCATTCAGCTTACGATTAGTCAAAAATCCGTTACCTCAATCATCATTATACCCGATAATCCAACTGTAATTAATGGGATGCAGCTTCAACTGACAGCGGTCGCCCATTTTGATAACGGAGATGAAGAAGACATCAGCGGAGCAGATACTGTTTGGAGTTCACAAGATGAAGGCGTTGTTACCATTATTAGCGATGGCCCTACAGAAGACAGAGGCAAAATTATCGGTATATCCACTAATTCAGCGAAAATTACTGTAACCTATGGTGATGTTAAGCTGGATAAGACCGTCGTAGTTATTCCCGAAACTTTAGTATCTATTGATTTGAAATTTTCCGATTCCAGTACCAGCAAAACTATTCTTGAAGGGTTAACAGCGCAAGCGAAGGCGATCGGAAATTATGATAATGATTCTACAACAGACATGACAGATTTAGTAACCTGGACAGTCAGTGATTCTAATAATGCGAAAATCAATAGCAGTGGAAACATAGACGATACACTCCCCAGCAGTCAGAATATCGATATTCAAGATTACAATGATATAAATCCAGATTCCATCCAGCTTACCATTAGTCAAAAATCAGTTACTTCAATTGACATTGCACCGAAGAATCCCACCGTTATTAACGGAATGCAACTTCAACTAGCGGCTATCGCCCATTTTGATAACGGAGATGCTGAAGACATCAGCGGAACAGACTCTGTTTGGATTTCACAGAACACCAATATTGTTTCCGTTATAAGCGATTTACCGGTAGTGGACAGAGGCAAAGTTACCGGTGTGTCCGTTGATCCCGTGACGATTACGGCAACCTATGGTGGTATGAGTCAAAACGCAACCGTTGTCGTTACTCCCGTGACTTTAGTGTCTATTAATTTGAAATTTTCTGATTTCAGTAACAGCAAAACTATTCTTGAAGGGTTAACAGCGCAAGCGAAGGCAATCGCAAATTATAATGATGGATCTACAATAGATATTACGAATACCGTGACATGGACAGTCAGTGATTCTAATAATGCAAAAATCAATAGCAGCGGAAACATATACGATACAATCCCCGGCAGTCAGGATATCGATATTCAAGATTACAATAGTATAAATCCAAGTTCCATCCAGCTTACAATTAATGAGAAATCTGTCACCTCAATCGGTATTACACCAGAGAATCCGACCGTTATTAACGGAATGCAGCTTCAACTAACGGCGGTCGCCCATTTTGATAACGGAGATGAAGAAGACATCAGCGAAGCGGACTCCGTTTGGAGTTCACAGAACACCCAAATTGTTACCATTATTAGCGATTTACCTGCAGTGGACAGAGGCAAAGTTACCGGTGTGTCCGCTAATTCAGGGACGATTACCGCCACTTATGGTGATATGAGTCAAATCGCAACCGTTGTCGTTACTCCCGTGACTTTAGTGTCTATTGATTTAGAGTTTTCAGATTCCAGTAACAGCAAAACAATTATTGAAGGACAAACGGCCCAAGCAGAGGCGATCGGAAATTATAATAATGGTTCTACAGCAGACATGACAGATACGGTAACCTGGACAGTCAGTGATTCTAATAATGCGAAAATCAATAGCAACGCAAAAATATACGATACACTCCCCGGCAGTCAGATAATTGATATTCAAGATTACAATGATTTAAATCCAGATTCCATCCAGCTTACGATTAATGAGAAATCTGTCACTTCAATCGTTATTACACCGGAGAATCCGACCGTTATCAATGGAATGCAGATTCAACTAACGGCGATTGCCCATTTTGATAACGGAGATTATGAAAACATCAGCGGAGCGGACTCTGTTTGGAGTTCACAAAGTACCAATATTGTTACCGTTATTAATGATTTACCTGTAGTGAAAAGAGGCAAAGTGACCGGTGTGTTAGCTGATTCAGGGACGATTACCGCCACTTATGGTGATATGAGCCAAATCGCAACCGTTGTCGTTACTCCGGTGACTTTAGTATCTATTAATTTGAAATTTTCTGATTTCAGTAACAGTAAAATAATTCTCGAAGGGCAGACAGCCCAAGCCAAAGCAATCGGAAGTTATAATGATGGTTCTACAGCAGACATTACAGATACGGTAACCTGGACGGTCAGTGATTCCAATAATGCAAAAATCAATGGCAGCGGGGACATATACGACACACTAACCGGCAGTCAAGATATCGATATTCAAAATTATAATGGTATAAATCCAAGTTCCATCCTACTTACGATTAATGAGAAATCTGTCACCTCAATCGTTATTACACCGGAGAATCCGACCGTTATTGACGGAATGCAGCTTCAACTAACGGCGATCGCCCATTTTGATAACGGAGATTATGAAAACATCAGCGGAGCGGTCTCTGTTTGGAGTTCACAAAGTACCAATATTGTTACCGTTATTAATGATTTACCTGTAGTGGACAGAGGCAAAGTGACCGGTGTGTTAGCTGATTCCGGGACGATTACCGCCACTTATGGTGATATGAGCCAAATCGCAACCGTTGTCGTTACTCCGGTGACTTTAGTATCTATTAATTTAAAATTTTCTGATTTCAGTAACAGTAAAACAATAATCGAAGGACAGACAGCCCAGGCCAAAGCAATCGGAAGTTATAATGATGGTTCTACAGCAGACATTACAGATACGGTAACCTGGACGGTCAGTGATTCCAATAATGCAAAAATCAATGGCAGCGGGGACATATACGACACACTAACCG
>Ga0307989_1000667_pt1 | contig 21169 bp, 16 predicted proteins | sample EllFjometagen185_FD_203164 | JGI IMG/M metagenome (GOLD analysis project Ga0307989, IMG submission 203164) | Marine microbial communities from Ellis Fjord, Antarctic Ocean - #185 | ecosystem: Environmental > Aquatic > Marine > Unclassified | place: Southern Ocean | collected 2014-10-08
TACCTTTGTACATATTCTATTACATAAGAGAGAAGGTGCAATCTGGACAATCATAGGGGTTATTGTTCTTGTAATAACTGTTTTTGTAGATATTCTAGCTGTCAATAATCTGATATCTCCCATAAATATTGGCCCCATAGGATTATTTCTCTTTATCATTTTTCAATCAGTCACGTTGTCAAAACGCTTTTCCAGCACATTTGCAAAATTGGAGATATTGTCTCAGGAACTGCTTCTATCCAACCAACAAAAGGACGCGTTTTTAGAAGCACATACAAAGGCTGAACAACAACTAAAAGTTAAAAGTGAACTCAATGAAAGGTTAATGGAAACAAGCCCGGCTGGAATTATTCACGTCAATATGGAGGGTAAAGTTGTTTATATAAACAAAGGTGCAGAAAAAATTATTGGCAATAATAATGAAAATACTAAGGACACTAAACGAGGATACACTGAAACAAATGGTGATCAACAACTATTTAATAAACTACCTTTTGAAACTGTAAAACGCACCGGCCAAATGGTTTCAGGAATACAATCATCCATAGAACAGCCAAACGGAAGCACTATTTTAATTTCAATCAATGCAGCACCGCTATATGATGCTTCTGCTTCATTTGATGGTATGGTAGCTACCATTGATGATATTACCAAAAGCAAACTGGCTGAAGAAAAAAATATCGCATCTAATAGAAGATTGATGACCATTTTAGATAGTGTACCCGCTGATATTTACGTCTCTGATCTGGAAAGCTATGAAATTCTATATATGAACTCACAGATGAAAGAATCATTTGGCGAGGATTTAACAGGTAAAACCTGTTGGAAAGAGTTTCGAAATAATACAGCACCCTGTATTCACTGCACAAATGAAACCTTGCTTGATAAAAAAAAACAGCCCACTGACGTTAAAATATGGGAGATTCAGAATCCAATCAATAATAAATACTATCTTAACCATGATAGAGCAATTCGTTGGATTGATGATCGATATGTTCGCATCCAAATTGGAACTGATATTACTGATCGCAAACGGGCTGAAGAAGCACTTCAAAAAGCACACAATGAGCTGGAAACTGAAGTTGAAGAACGGACCCGAGATTATAAAAAAGCCAAGGAGGAGGCAGAACAAGCGAATCGTTTAAAGAGTGATTTTCTGGCTAACATGTCTCATGAGTTACGGACGCCAATGCATGGAATCCTAAGTTTTTCAAAATTTGGAATCGAAAAAATTGATAAAATCAACAAAGAAAAAATTCTGTATTACTACAAGCAAATAAATAGATCAGGCAAAAAATTATTGTATTTGCTTAACAATCTTCTTGATTTATCCAAACTGGAAGCTGGCAAAGAAGTGTATCAAATAAAATCTGTTAATATTTGGAAGATGCTAAAAGATGTCGTTTCTGAGATGGATACCATGTGGAAAGAAAAGAGGATAAATGTAAGCATAATAGAAACCTTTATATCAACGACAATCGAATGTGACGGTTTCAAAATCAACCAGGTGATTCGAAATTTATTGTCTAACGCTTTAAAATTTACTATTGAAGGAAAAAACATCACGATAGCATTTAATACTGGAATACTATCCTTTGAGCAGCCATTGAACAATAACGCTAAGGTCCCTGCATTAACTGTTTCCATCAAAGATGAGGGAATCGGTATTCCTGAAAATGAACTAAACATGGTTTTTGATAAATTTGTTCAAAGCAGTTACACTCAAACCGGTGCCGGTGGGACAGGTTTAGGTCTGGCAATTTGCCAAAAGATTATTGAGGATCATGGGGGGAAAATCTGGGCCAATCATAATCCTGATGGAGGGACAATTTTTAATATCATATTACCTTTATGTGCATCAGGTAAAATTGCTTAAATAAGAAGTATCTTTACACATCAGATGCTAGCCATGTGTTACTTGCTCTTCTTTTTTCATTAAAATTTTAAAGCATTAAATCCAAATTACTGAATTATGCCAATAACATTCTTATTAGTTGATAATATTAAACCTCGGTGTATTTGTTTATAGACCGTCAGTAAGACGGTCTATAAACAGCATTCTAAAAAAACCAGCTAATTACCAGCCAGCAATCTTTTTGCTAATGTAACAGCCTCTCCTGCGTTTTCAGCATAACCATCAGCACCGATCTGATCAGAAAATTTTTGAGAAACAGGGGCTCCACCAATCATTACTTTAACAGTATCACGTAAACCTATCTCAACCAAAGTCTCAATCAGTTTCACCATTTCCGGTAAAGTTGTTGTCAAAAGGGCAGATAAAGCAATAATCGCCGGTTTGTGGAGCGTCACTTTTTCAATAAATTGTGCTGTGGAAACATTGGTACCAAGATCAACAACCTTAAATCCGACGCCGCGTAACATAATGGCCACCAGGTTTTTACCAATATCATGAAGATCTCCATAAACGGTTCCCAACAGAATCGTTCCATGCATCAAATGCTCAGAACCCGATGCCATCAAGTCATCTTTGATTGAATCAACACCTGTTTCCATTGCTTTGGCAGCCAGAAGCATTTCTGGAATAAAGAGCTGTCCCGCTGCGAATAAATCCCCTACAATATTCATAGCGGCAATCATACCCTTCTGTAGGATTGCGGCGGCCTCTATATTTTGATTTCTTAGATCTTTAATAGCCAGTTTTAAGGCATTAGCATCTCCAGCCATAATTGTTTTTTGGACCGATAAAAATTGATCGGCAACGGTCTGTTTTTTGATAACAGAATCCTTTTCATGGCTTTGTCTCTCAGGCATACCGTGGAACTTACCTGACTTTAATGGTAAACCCGGAGCACTTTCAAACATGTCATTGAGCATTCGTAATCGATCAAAATCGGCTGATGCTGGTGTTGCATCGGTGATACCAGCAAAAAAACGTCGTCCTGGAGCCACCGCTTTAAACAGATAATTGATATAATCTTTGAATTCATCTTCAGATGTTAATTCCTTCACCAAAAACTCCGCCGGTATCCCTCCGACAATCGTTATTTTATCAGACCACTGTTCATAATATTCATGAAGATGAAGTCGCGTCATCGGATAGGGGCAGACGGATTCTGCGGCATCGATCCCGGAATTTTTAATCAGCGCCATTAGTCCCTGATTCTCACCATCACAATGGGCTAATAAATACTTCCCGGCTGGTCGCAGTGCTTCAGATGCTTTTTTTAGCCAGGGTAAAATTTCTTTTTCGAAATAAGGGGGAAAGGTAATTGTGGCATCGAAGTTACCTCCCCACTCTACAATTTCTGCAGGTGACTTAACCAGAATATCAAGCACTTGATGGTAATAATTGGCAATACTTTCAGCAAAGGTTTCCATATCAAGCGACCGTTCCCGATAATAAATATAAAAATCGGTGGGATTAAAAAATGTTTTTTGAATGTGATGCATTGGAGAAGAGGCATCCGAGCTTTGACAGGCCTGAACACCGGCATCCCCAATTTTATTTTTTATATTAAGATACTGGTCATAGTTCGGAACAACTTCGAGGTGATCAAAAACAGAGGCTACTATTTTCCAATCCTCATAATTTTTTATCAGACGTTCCCGGACCCAGGGGTAGGTAACTCCATCCTTTTGCATTTGCTCATTATATTCCATGCAGGCTGAAACCGAACCTATAGGAGTATGATAGGTAACCAATACAGTATCACCATTTTGTTCAGTTTCGACACCAATTTGATTTTGAAACTTGAACTTGAAAGCGGCATGGGGAGGCGCATATAAACCCAAGCTGGTCAGGGCGATATCTTCAACAGAATCTTTGATATATAAATAATCAGCTGTCACTTTATAAAGTCCCCATCCTTCTGCGCGGCAGATGTCATCCATCTCATAATTCGCATATGGTTCTGGTAGGGTTTTAGTTGCTTTCCGGCTGGCATACCATGTATCAATGCGAGGAGCATAAGGGATTCTATCAGGCATATCACCGCTGATAGCGGCTATCATTCTTTCCCGGTGTGTCATACTCATGGGCCAATCTCCATATTCATTAGATTAAAATAATTAATGGAAATACATCTTGATGAATGGTTGTCTACATGAAATTCCCTGAAAATTCAAACAATAATTAAAAGAAAGATTCGTAAAACAAGATACATGCTTTCTGGTGATTTATGAGCTTGTAATTTATGATGCTTTTTACTTGTCAAAACTAATAAGACGCATCAATATTCAAGCTTGGTCCCCCCCTTTAAAATAATTTTTTAAACCAAAAGGATGCCCATTGGAAAAATCACTTGGAGTGTCTCCAACACTAAAAGCAACGAAGGAAAACGTAAGGATCAATGCCGAAAAACGTAACGGCTTTATTTTAGTACTTGGATCGGCAATCGTTTGGAGTTTTGGCGGTGCACTGAGACCCTTTATCACTGCCAACGATGATTGGGCAATTATTTTTTGGCGATCAATTTGGGCGGCTCTTTTTTTATCGGGGTACATGCTCATCAAGGAAGGAAGACGAGGTACCGTTCAACTATTCATCAAAATGGGATGGCCGGGAGTCAGTGTTGCGATATGTTTTGCTATTGCATCCACCTGTTTTATTGTCGCATTGGCACACACAACAGTCGCTAATATCCTGTTAATGCAATCGGGTACACCTTTGATTGCAGCTTTGTTGATTTGGATATTATTTCGAGAGAAAATAACTCTGCCAACCTGGGCGGCTATCTTTTTTGTCATCCTAGGAGTCGCTGTTATGATATCCGATTCCTTTAGTGGCAAAGTATCACCGATAGGCGATACTTTATCCTTAATTATCGCCTTTGTCTTTGCCTGTGCCACTGTTATTACCAGAAGATATGCTCATGTCAGAATGATACCGGCCACATCCCTGGGAACTTTAATTGCAGCTTGTGTTGCGGGATGTATGGCGAGTAATCTTTGGGTGACGCTACCTGATATGGGTGTCTTAGTGGTGTTTGGTGGCTTAAATCTGGGACTGGGTCTGGCATTTTTTGCAACGGGAGCTAGACTGATTCCCCCAACCTTTACTGCACTTTTAGGAATTGCAGAACCTTTATTGGGCCCGATATGGGTCTGGTTAATTCATGATGAGATCCCTACATCCCGAACCATTATTGGTGGTTTTATTGTACTGACAGCATTGCTCAGCCACATATGCTGGATGATCTATACTCAGAAATCAGCCATCGTTAAAAAAACGCCCAATTAATGCTAATTAGTGCCTGCCCAAAAAGTAGGTAATTTGGGGACATATCTGTATTTTTTCAATTAACGCTCTGTTAACCCATCAAAATATGATTTAAATCGGAAGTACTCACAAAATGCATAATAAATATTGAAATATCATTGGTTAATAGCTACCATTTCCGAAATATTTCATTTTCCAGTTCCCTAATTTATTTAATTTAATCCCATGGAGTATAAAAATGGCTGAGTTAAAAGGATCAAAAACTGAAGAGAATCTACAAGCAGCATTTGCCGGGGAATCCCAGGCAAGAAACAAGTACACTTATTTTGCAAAAGTAGCTAGAAAAGAAGGTTTTCAATATATTGGCGATATTTTTGAAGAAACGGCCATGAATGAAATGCAACATGCCAAAGATGAATTTAAAAAACTGGGTGGCATTGGGGATACAGCTACCAACCTTCAGGAAGCCGTTGATGGAGAGGATTATGAAACCAACACCATGTATCCGGATTTTGCCAAAGTAGCTGAAGAGGAAGGATTTTCTGAAATCGCCATTTTATTCAAGCAAATTGCCAGGGTAGAAGCTGACCATCGAGATCGTTATAAACAACTGAGGGAGTTAATCACTAGTGGTGATTTCTTTAAAAGGGAAACCGCTATTAAATGGAAATGTGGAAAATGTGGTTACATTGCGGAAAGTAAGGAAGCCCCCAAGGTGTGTCCTTGTTGTAAACACCCACAGGCATACTTTGGTCCAGTGACCTTATAAGCTGAACATTAGCTGAAAGTAAAGATTGGGCATTGTCAAAGAGCCAACATTACGTACACTTAACCAATTACCGAGAATAAATATGGCGCAATATATCTGTGAGGTATGCCAATACATTCATGATGAAGATAAAGGCGGGGAAAAGTGGGAAAATTTGCAGGAAAACTGGACGTGTCCGCTTTGCAGTTCACCAAAGTCTGTTTTCAAATTAGTCGAACACCAGGACAGCAAGATTAATTCTGTCATAGAATCATTAACCTCCCAGTATCTATGCGAAGTTTGTCAATATATTTATGATGAAAACAAGGAGGGTAAGTCCTGGGAAGCGCTTCCAGATGACTGGGTTTGCCCGCTTTGTAGCTCTCCAAAAAGTGTTTTTAAAAAGATTGAAACGGAAATAATTTCAGCAGCTAAACCTGAACCGGGCATTAGTAAAACGGTGTCAGATATCATTGTTGATACAATGATTAACTGGGGAATTAAATATGTATTTGGAATGGTTGGACATTCTAATCTGGGTTTAGCTGAAGCGATCAGAAAAAGATCTGAAACCGGTGACATCCATTTTATCGGTGTTCGCCACGAAGGTGCTGCTTCTTTTGCGGCCTCAGCTTATGGAAAACTAACCGGAAAACCTGCGGCCTGTTTGTCCATCGCAGGGCCCGGTGCCACCAACCTTCTGACGGGTCTCTGGGACGCCAAGGTAGATCGCATTCCAATTTTGGCTTTAACCGGACAAATCGATATTCAGTTTTTTGGACCCGGTAATTTTCAGGAAATTGATTTATCTAAGGCTTTCGAATCAGTTGCATCCTGGAGTCAACCGGTTTTGCCATACAGCAATTATGCGGAATTGGTAAACCTGGCACTTAAAAATGCCATTCAAAAACGTGATGTGGCCCATCTAATATTCCCTAACCATGTACAGGAAATTGAAGTACCCGAGGATACAGAAGTTTCTTCACCCGAAGGCAGAATCAACCCCATTGAAATTAGTCCGCCGGCTGAATCTTTGGACAAAGCCCTGGAGATGTTAAAGAATGCCCAAAAACCTGCGATCATCGTTGGACATGGGGCTCGATTTTCCATGGATGGCATTATCCAATTTGCTGAAAAACTGAACATTCCAATCATAACAACTTTTAAGGCCAAAGGCCTTATTCCAGATAGTCATCCCCTGGCATGTGGTGTATTGGGACGAAGCGGCAATCCCGTCTCGGCCTATATTATGGCAAATTCAGATTTATTGATGGTCCTCGGAGCTTCTTTCTCCAAACATACCGGTATCATGCAACAAAAACCTATTATTCAAATTGATTTCGATCCTTTAATTTTAGGGAAATTTCATGCTGTCACTATTCCCATCTGGGGGGAAATTGGTACAAGCATTAATCTTATGAATCAGCAAGTGAATCAAATCTGTGTTAAATCTGATTGCAGAAAGGAATTGGCTGAACATTGGGAAAAGTGGCGGCAGGAAAAACAACGACGGGCCAATCAGGATAACGGCACTGGACTGAGTTCTGCCTTTATTTTTGAATCACTATCTCGTTTGATTCCTGATAACGCTATCATTGCCGTTGATGTTGGTAACAATACTTATTCTTTTGGACAATATTTCGAAAGCGCCTCACAGTCCGTCATCATGTCTGGTTATCTGGGATCAATCGGCTTTGGATACCCAGCAGCCATCGGTGCCTGGGCAGGAGACCCGGATCGTCCAATTATAGCTATCACCGGTGATGGTGGTTTTGGACAATATATGGGGGAATTAACCACCGCTGTAAAATATAAAATTCCCATTAAACATATTTTATTAAACAACAGCGAGTTGGGAAAAATCAGCAAAGAGCAACGCAATGAAAATAAAACAGTCTGGTCAACGGAACTACATAACCCAGACTTTTCAAAGTTTGCAGAGAATTGCGGTGCTTTAGGAATTCGGGTGACTCAAAAAACTGAATTAGATGAGATGGTTTCCAAAGTACTCAATCATAAAGGTCCAGCGATGCTGGAAATTATTTCAGATGCACAATTGATTTAGATTTTTTTTCTATTCTCTGACAAAGGATTCTCAAAAGATTTTAAACATTGTTAATTGGGGATTAAATGCCGAAAGAGATTTCTCATTGGACCTTCGCAGAAAAAGCTTTTCAGAGCCTGCCAGAAGCGTCTGATTTAAAAGCATGTATCCAAAAGTATCATCAACTTTATCTAATCGGTGCCATCGCACCGGATTTCCCCTGTGGTATTCTATTTGGACCACAAAAAAGTCGATTTGAACAATTGATGACTCGACTTCATGATACACCGGTTTCCGTCTCCAGTTTTATGCCGGTGGTGAATGCGCTTGCTTCCTATCAAGGCAAAGTCCCTGATTTCGCCTTATCTTTTCTGGCTGGCGTCATTACACATATGAATGCAGATATCACCTTCCACCCCCTGGTTTTTTACTACAGCGGTAATGATTCTAAGAAGAAAGACACTGAAACCCGGCACAGCATTCTTGAAACCACACTGGACCTTCATCTTTTACATGATATTCCTTTAGGTAACCAGGAATCCTTAGCTTATAGTCTAAATCATAAATCTGTATCGGAAGAAAAATTGCTCGAACTGCTTACCCTTTATTACGGGATGAATGACAGCCGGGATAAAAGCCAAGCCAAACGGCTACTCCAAATTTACTCTTTTTTACAATGGGGATTTCGACAAAAGTGGATTTATCGAATTGTCAGGAATTTTGAACGTTTCACGGGGATATACCAAAAACATGTTTACAGTTATTTCTATCCTGAGTTTAAGAAAACAGTTTCCGGTTTTTGGGGAAATGCAATTTCTTATCAACATCCCGTCACCGGAGCCTTGAATACAACAAACTTAAAAGAATTAGAACAGAATTTTTTGGATAAGACGATATCGGATTTTAATTCTATCAACACCATGCACCAACAGCAAAAAAGCGATTATCAGTCTCTATTTTCTGATCAGCCCAATCTTTTAACAGGCATGATTGAAGCCACTCGAAAGGATATGACCTTCTTTGATCTTAAGGGCCCTTTGCAAGGTGTTCTTGATTATTAGTCCAATTTTGTTTCTTCTTTAACAAAGATCAGTAATACTCCGCCGGCAAGAAACAAAAGTCCGATTGATGAAATACTGATCCGCGAGGCTAAATTATCCCCGGCACCGGCATGTTTTGCTAACAATACAGTGCCTCCGATTAATACCGGACCTATGATAGCAGCAAATTTCCCAATCATATTATAGAACCCGAAATATTCGGCTGATTTGTCTTTAGGGATTATTTTAGCATAAAAAGATCGACTCAATGCCTGAACGCCTCCCTGTACCAATCCGATAAAAATCGCTAAAATATAAAATTCAATGATGGACTGAATAAAGGCTGCTAAAACCGACATAATAAAATAGATTGAAATTGCAATGAAAATGGATCGCTTGGTCCCGATTATTCCCGCCAGATAACCGAAACCAATAGCAGCAGGGAACCCAACAAATTGAACTAGCAGAAGCGCTTTGATCAGATCAGTGGATTGAAGACCAATTGACATTCCATAATTTATTGACATCACTATTATGGTATCAACCCCGTCAATATAAAGCCAATAAGCTGCCAGAAAAATAAAAATAGGTTTATAGGCTTTGATCTCCCTGAAAGTTTTTATCAGCTGTTTCAAACCATCCTGAATGATAATAAAATACGAGAGTTTTTTGTTTTGAGAAGGTTCTTCAACAAATAAAAAAATCGGAATCGAAAATAGCCCCCACCAAATCCCAACCGATAAGAAAGAGTATTGAACAGCTTTTTCTGCACTGGCTAGCCCAAATGTGGCTGGACTTAGAGCCATCCAAACATTGACAGCAAATAAAACACCACCTCCCAAATAACCAATCGAAAATCCCAGTGAGGAAATAAAATCCATTCTTTTTTTCGAGGTGATCGATGGTAACAAGGAATCATAAAATATGTTACCGCCTGCATAACCAATAGTCGCAATCGTATAACAAAATATAGCTAGCTTCCAATCCCCTTGCTGTACCAAAAATAGAGACGTTGTCATCAATACACCTAAATAGGCGAACATAAACAGGAATTTTTTTCTGGCAGACCCACTATCAGCAATAGCTCCTATAGCCGGCGCTATCAATGCAATCGATAGCCCTGCCAGAGAATTAGCCACACCCAGACGGGCCGTCGTAACTGCGGCATCCGAACCGTGACTCCAAAATTGTTTAAAAAAAACAGGGAAAAAACCCGCCATGACCGTTGTCGAAAATGCAGATACCGCCCAATCGTACATCACCCAACCAAAGATTGGTTTATTTGAGATTTTCAAATTCATTTTGGAAATTCAGAATTAATTAATAGCGATCGTTAAGAAGTTTTTAAAAAGAAATTTAAGCTGATATCTTTGTAATAGTAGTAACTCAGAATGTGCTAATTTGCCATGTATAAATTCCGGAACCTGGGAAAAACACAGCATTTTAATCACATATGCATTTTTTCCACCATTTTGTCATAACACAATAATGATCCGGCCATCGATTTCAATCAAGAATGAATGATCGATACAACCCGGATGACACTCTGTTTAAAATTCTGAATAGATCTTTCAAATTTGGCATCCAACTGCAGAATTTTGAAATTATTTATGTAGTAATTTGGAACTAAGTATTATATCAATATCTATTAATATATAAAATTTATCACTGGGAAAATCATTCAATATAACCACCTATGACTGCATCAAAAAATAAATTATTTAAACCGCTTGAATTACATAATATTTCCCTAAAAAACAGATTTATACGTTCTGCCACCTGGGAAGGATTGGCTACAGACCGTGGCACAGTGACCCAGCCTCTCATTGACAAAATGGTGGAATTAGCAAAGGGAGGTGTTGGCCTTATAATTACCGGTCATGCATATGTAAGTCCCGAAGGAAAAGCCAGCTTTAGGCAACTTGGTATTTACAGTGATCATCAAATTTCCGGCTTGAGAAACATGGCTGATCAATGCCACCAGGCTGGTGGTAAAATAGTTTTACAACTGGCCCATAGTGGTATACAAGCTAAGGAATTGCAAAAAGGATATGAAGCCTATGGCCCATCTGCTTTTACACTTAGCAATGGACAGGTGATAAAAGCAATGACCATCAATGACATTCATCATGTCATCCAATCCTTTGCTTCAGCTGCTGTTCGCGCTCAAGAAGCAGGTTACGACGGCATTCAGATACACATGGCACACGGTTATTTATTAAGCCAGTTCCTGTCACCCTATTTCAATCAAAGAGAGGACCAATATGGGGGGTTACTGGAAAAGCGCTTCAAAATCATCGAAGAGATTATTCATTTAATTCAAGAAAGCACTGGCAAAAATTTGCCAGTGCTTGTCAAAATTAACTCTGAAGATTTTCTGGAAAATGGTTTTACTAAAGAAGAGATGATCATAATCGTCAAGAAACTAGAAATAATGGGTATCGCAGCAGTAGAATTGAGTGGCGGAACCGGACAGTCAAAACCTAAATATTCGCCAGTCAGAAGGGCTAAAATTAAATCAGAAAGTGACGAAGGTTTTTATATAAATGCTGCGCAGCAATTAAAAGCGGTTTCTAATATTCCGTTGATATTGGTTGGCGGCATAAAAACACTGGCATTAGCGGAAAAATTAATCAATGAAGGGATTGCTGATTTTATTGCTTTATGCAGACCTTTGATTTGCGAGCCGGATCTGATCAAGCGCTGGAAAGACGGTCATCAAAATTCTTCTAAATGCCTTCGGGATAATTTGTGTTTTATTCCTGCCTCTAAAGGGGAGGGAATTCTATGTGTATCCAAACAGAAAGGACACATTCAATAAGCAGCTAAATCGGAGAAAAAATGGACAACCCCGCCGTAATTAAAAGCGAAACTTGCAGCTTTGAGCGGGGTATAAAACCCAAAGCTTCGCAATAAACAGACTCATTTATTCAAACAGTTAAACTTTTTTGGAATTATTTGACAGAAAATTTTAAAAATTTTCCCACAATATAAGGCAAAAGCAGCCTCATGAACAAAGCTGCTGAAAAATGCTTATTTTGGTCATTAAACTTCATAAACAGAATATTCAGTTTTCACATCCAGCAATAAATCAATATCCCCTTGGATTTTGACCCGCTGTTCATGCTTAAACCAATGATTCCAATCATTGATTGATCGCCAGGTACTAATTACGATACATTCATCCGGTATGTCTATCCGTTTTAAAGTTTCACCGGATATATAACCGGGTTGATTTAAAGTTAAAATTCTAAGTTGTTTCAGCTTCATCGTCAGATCAATAATATTATCATGCAGTACTTTTCTTTTAATAAATATTTTTACTGTCATAGCTCTCCCTTTCATAGGTTTAACCAATATTAACTGGACAATTAAAAGACCTGAATAAGTATTGCCATAAAATAAAACTAAAGTTCAATTTTCTCCAATAAGATGATAATAGCGAAAATTTCTCTGCATTATATATGAGGAACACACTGAGATGTCAAGAGAAACTTAAGATGATAATCTTATTAAATTCGGGTCAGGTTTCTTTTTTTTCAATGACCTTTTTATAAAATACATCTGACAGATGGTGTTCAATTAAAATTAATTGATCGTCTTTATGCTTAGTTGGTTTAAAGCATCTGTACAATTACCACTAAAATCTGTAGTTATTTTGTAACTATTCTGCATCGTCATTCCCGCGAAGGCGGTGCGCTGAAAACGCTATAGATAAATTTAGACTGAGAGGGTTAAGCGAAGAACGATATTTTTAACGATTTAATATTGTAAATGATATGACAATACCAGATGACTTTAAACACGCATTTGAGTTCGTCCAAAATAAGATCCATAAAACAGCAAAGTCAAAAGGTTGGTGGGACGATCCTTGTAATGATGGTGAATTAATTGCCTTGATGCATTCTGAACTATCAGAAGCATTGGAGGCATTGAGAGATGGTAACCCACCAGATGACAAAATACCTGAATTTTCAGGACTAGAAGCAGAACTAGCCGATGTTATCATAAGAATCATGGATATGGCTGCAGCCAGAAAACTGGATGTTGCTGGCGCTATTTTGGCGAAAACCAAATTCAATACCGGAAGAAAACACAAACACGGTGGAAAAGCCTTTTAAGCAAATCTAAAAAAATAGGCTCCTTTAACCAACATTTGATTAAAAACAATCATGAAACAAATCCAGATTAAACATTTATTTCCCCAGGTAGATCCAAATTCTATTTCATTTATTCAGATAATGGATCACTTCACTGAAGGTGTGTTAATCACAGACAATAAAGGGATTGTTCTCTATTTTAATGAGGCCCAGGCCAAGATAGATGATTTGAGTGCCGACTATATGATTGGGAAAAAAGTCAAAGAAATTTATCGGGTTGATAATGATAATACCCCAATTATGAATTGCCTGAAAGTCAAAAAAAGCATCACGAACTTTGCATGTTATTATCGAACACACCAGGGAAAACTCGTTAATTCCATCCATAACGTTTTTCCAATTTATTCAGAAAAACGTATTATTGGTACTATCTGTTTTGTGATCGACTATAGTATGCTTGAACAAACATTTGATGCTATTTCCAAACCCCGAAGAAAAAAAATCAAGTCGACCGTCCGCTCAATAACAGATCCAATCAAGAGACAGTTAAAGGAAAATGGTACCCGTTTTACCTTTAATGAAATTGTCGGAAAATCCCCAGGGTTTTTAAAAGTAGTTGAATCTGTTCGTCAGGCTTCAGATTCACCTTCTTCTATCATGCTATATGGTGAAACCGGTACTGGTAAAGAGTTGTTAGCACAATCAATTCATAACAGCAGCCGTCGAAAAGTCAATCAGTACGTTGCGATTAATTGTTCAGCGATTCCTGAACACCTCCTGGAAGGAATCCTGTTTGGAACTTCTAAAGGAGCGTTTACAGGTGCTATTGACAAACCTGGTTTATTTGAACGTGCAAATGGGGGAACATTGTTTTTGGATGAAATAAATTCAATGCCCACTGGATTACAAGCTAAATTGCTAAGAGTGGTGCAGGAAAGAAAAGTCAGGAGAGTTGGGGCATTGGCAGAAATCGAGATAGATTTAAAACTAATAAGCTCTGTCAATGAAGATCCACATCAGTCCGTGAAAACCGGTAAGTTGAGGCAGGACCTGTTTTATCGTCTATGCGTACTATTCGTGCAGATTCCATCTATACGGGAACGAATGGATGATATGGAGCTATTCATTAAATACTTTTTAAACAAATTCAATATTTCCTTGGGAAAAACGATTAATTCCATCTCTGCAGCTGTACTGGAACTATTTCATAAATATCATTGGCCTGGGAATGTCAGAGAATTGGAACATGTTATCGAAGGTGCGATGAATCTGGTTAAAGTCGGTGAAATATTGGAAGTGCGTCATTTGCCAAAACACGTCCAAAATTTCGATAGGCAATTGAATGATAGTTCTTCGAAAACCCAACCCTTAAAACCTTCTGAGACAGTTCCCGGTCAACAGCTCAATGTGGTTTTTCCATCAATATCTCAGCTAATATCATCTAATTCTCCAGGAAAAAGTTTAGATGAAATTCAAGCGGAAACGGAAATTACTTATATTCGACAAACCCTGGCTGCTTTTCAGGGGAGCATTTCTAAAACGGCACGTTACCTTGGGTTATCACCACAACTATTGCATTATCGGATGAAAAAATTCAAAATTGACCGTCAGGAATTTGTTATATAACTACTTAAAGATATTTTTATAAATTTAAAATATTTTTTAAATTTATAAAGGTATTTTGATATTTATTGTTTATTTCCCCTCTAATTAAAACCTATATATTAATTAAAACTATAAAAACAATATCTTGCATTTTCAATCAAATTATGGCACTTTGGTTGCAATTTTCCCGTCCATACATAGTCAAGACAAGAGATGAAGATTATTTAAATATGAAATCTCTAAAAGAATCTCATAACTATCAAATTGACATGGTTGAATGCCTCTTAAATGAATTAACTTAAATTGAAAGTTATTTTACCAAAACTATTTGGTGTGTGCTTATGGGTTTCTTGATTCTCTATATATTAAACTATAAAGGAGTCAATTGTGTTATTAGGACTACATACATATAGTTTTCATTTACACGGAATGGGACAGACTTGGGGTGGCGGTGAATTGATTAACGATCAGATTTGGGACATCTTTGGTCTAATGGACGAAGCCGTTAAATTAGGCCTTGATGGACTTCATTTGACAGCCGTTGATTTAGGTACCCTGGACCCGGAACATCTCAAAGCTGTTCATAAAGCCGCCAAAGATAGGAATCTTTACCTGGAATACAACTTTTCGCTGGATGCCTCTGGTTATGACCCACGGTTAACACAGACCATTGAAACTGGAATTTCAATTTCAGAACAAATTGGTTCAGATATCGCTAAGATCAGCTTAGACCTCCATCGAGCCCGCCCTGTATGTGGAAGTCTCTTCCATCCTCAAATTCTGATTCAATTAGAAAACATCGCAAAAAAAGTAGAAGCTGCTGCCCCAATCGCTGCAAAAGCCGGTATTAAAATATGCTTAGAAAATCATACCGAAGCTTTTTCAGAAGAAGTAATGTGGCTTCATCATCGGGTGAATCATCCCTTTGTCGGTGTTTGTGTTGATACCAATAACTCATTAATGGTTGGAGAAAATCCATTGGCTGCTATTCGTAATTTAGCACCGATCTCCTTCACCAATCATTTTTCTGATCATCGAATTGAATTTGAGCAATACGGCTGTCGAATTACAGGTGTCGCCTGCGGTACCGGTGATGTTCCTGTGGTAGAAGCTTATCAACTGATTAGAGCCAACCCCAATATGAAGCGTCTAAATCTGGAAGTTGAATTTGATCCGGCTGGACGTAGTTTGGAAGAAGCCAGAAAATTAGAATATCAAGCAGTTGTTGATTCTATTCGCTTTGCTCGCGATGTATTAAAAGTACATGAAGAAAAATTTGATCGGTGATCTGTAAAGACTTTGGCTCTTATTTCATTGGCGCCAGGGAAGAATAAATAATACGATCATCTTTCAATATCAATTATATAGAAATTTCTTACAGAAACATTGTTTTTAACTTTTTAACGAGGAATATTCAATGCAAGAAAACACAAGTTCGATTGACAAAGGGGTCACAATTGCTTCAGTGGCCTGTTGTGCTATATTTATTGTGGCAACTTTGATTTCAGCAGATGGAGTCAAGGCTGTTTTTGATACCCTGTTCAAATTTTTTATTACTAATTTTGGTTGGTCTTATCTTCTGATCGTTGCTGGTTTTGTTGTCTTTTGTTTTGGTATTGCCTTCAGTAAATATGGTTCCATAAAGCTAGGTAAAGACGATGACAAACCGGAGTTCAGTATGATGGCCTGGTTTTCAATGCTATTTGCTGCCGGGATGGGAATTGGTCTCGTGTTCTGGGGTGTGGCTGAGCCAGTGTATCATTTTGCCGGCCCTCCTTTCGCTGAACCCAAGTCTGCTCAGGCTGGGTTGGATGCCATGCGAATCACTTTTTTCCATTGGGGCTTTCATCCCTGGGCTTGTTATGCTGTTGTCGCCATGTTGCTAGCCTATTCTCATTTTAGAAAAGGCAACCCTTGTCAGTTAAGTTGGATATTAGAACCCCTCATTGGCCGGAAAAGAGTTGAGGGACTTATTGGAAAATCTATTGATACCTTAGCTATTGTGGTAACACTTTTTGGTGTAGCTACCTCTTTAGGACTGGGTGCCATGCAGGTCAGTACAGGGTTGAGCGAACTTTTTGGCATTGCGAAAAGCACATCCATTTCTATTACTGTTATTGTTGTGGTCACATTTCTATATATTTTATCAGCTGTCAGTGGTGTCAACAAAGGAATCAAAATTCTAAGTAATACCAATATGGTACTAGCTTTTGGTTTGTTGGTTTTAATGCTGTCTGCAGGGCCAACAGTCTATATCCTGGAGCTATTTATTGAATCATTAGGAAGCTATCTCCAGAATATTATTTCGATGAGTTTTTTCCTTGATGCTTCCGATGGTGTAGCCAAACATGCCGGTTATGAGTGGATTGGTGCCTGGACTGTTTTTTATTGGGCCTGGTGGTTGACCTGGGCACCTTTTGTTGGTGCATTTATTGCCAGAATTTCAAAAGGGCGTACGATAAAAGAATTTGTATTGGGCGCCTTAATCGCACCGACACTTCTTTGTGCTGTTTGGTTTAGTATTATGGGTGGATCTGCCATTCAAATGGAATTAGCAGATGCAACGGTAGGAATTGCTGATGCAACTTTTAAAGACGTTACCATGGCTATTTTTGTAATGTTTAATAATTTCCCTATGGGATTCTTTCTATCTTTAATGTCCATGATTATCGTATGTGTTTTCTTTATCACATCTGCTGACTCTGCCACATATGTCGTTGGTGTAATGAGTTCAGGTGGTAATTTAAATCCAAATAATAAGCTTAAAATCTTCTGGGGAGTTTTATGCAGTACGCTGGCAGCTATGCTTCTTTTAACAGGTGGATTAAAGGCTATACAAACAGTAGCTTTCGTCGTCTCATTTCCATTTATGATCCTGATGGTGGTTATGATTTTTGCTTTTATGCGCTCACTCAAATCTGAAAAGATATAGCCGGCCATAACAGCTCTTAAAATCCTAGGTCGGATCAAGCGTGTGCATCTAGCGGATCCGACCTTTTAATATCTATATAGGGTGGGCTGTTATAAGTTCCTTGTCCCACCCTACGAAAAAGCGCCCTAAACAACCACACTAAAGGACCTGATTATGGGATTCTTCGAATATTTTTCACAAAACGATTTAGAACAAATTCATCAGGCAACACTGACTGTAATGGAAACAACCGGCCTAGAGTTCACCTATGAACCCGCCAGGGATCTCTTTGCCAAAGCAGGTTGCAAAATTGATGGCGAGCGGGTATTTTTCACTAAAAAACTGGTTGAAGAACAGATCAAAAAAGCACCTTCTCAATTTACACTTTATGCCAGAAATCCGGAAAAAAACGTAGTGATTGGTGGTGATAATATCGCCTTTATTCCCTGCTATGGAGCCCCATTTGTTAACGACTTAGATAATGGCAGAAGAAACGGAACCCTGAAGGATTTTGATAATTTTGCGAAGTTAGCTTATGAAAGCCCCTATATCGATATTACAGGTGGCATGATGACAGAACCCGGTGATATCCCCATAAACCACCGGAATGCTGAAAGAATTAATTCTGCCATGCTACTATCTGATAAACCTTTTATGGGAGCTGGAACCGGAGCAGAAGATGCTCGGCAAACGATCGAAATGGCATCCATCGTTTTTGGCAGCAGAGAAGAGTTAGCTAAAAAGCCACCCTTTATTAGTATCTTAACTTCATTAACCCCCCTGGCCTTTGACGATAAAATGTGTGGTGGGATTATGGAATATGCAAAGGCCGGTATGCCTCAGTTAATTTCCTCCCTTACTATTGCAGGTGCGACAGGGCCGGTTACGATGGAAGGTACTCTAGTGGTTCAGAATGCTGAGATTTTGGCAGGCATTGTCTTAACCCAATTAATTCGGGAAGGGGCACCGGTCATATTTTCAGGATCATCATCTTCGACTGCTATGCGGTATGGGACATTAAGTATTGGTAGTCCGGAAATGGCGGTTAATACTGCTGCCACTGCCCAGATGGCAAGATTTTATAATCTACCGGTTCGGGGTGGCGGTGCTGTCACAGATTCAAAAACCGTTGATTCACAGTCTGCCTCCGAATCAATGATGAGCATGATGATGGCAACCACGGCCGGCATTAATTTCGTCCTACACTCTGCCGGGATACTGGAAGGATATATGACGGCTTCCTATGAAAAATTTGTACTAGACAGTGAAATTTGTGGGATGTGCAAACGGATTAAACGTGGTGAACAAATTGTGGCAGATAAACTGGCCCTTGATGTCATTCATGATGTTGGACCACGGGGAGAATATTTGACCCATCAGCACACTTTCAAGAACTTTAAACAGGAACTCTACACGCCAATTATGGGGGAACGGGATAATTTTGCCAGCTGGAGCACCAAAGGCGGATTAACCATGGAGCAACGTGCAAATTTTAAATATAAAGAAATTCTTGAAAACTATGAACAGCCCGATATGGATAATGCAGTTTGTAAAGACTTAAGCGCCTATATGAAATCTGTTCGTAATACCTAACTGTAGCATATCGTCTTGACAACTCTATTTAACCTCAAAAAAGAAGAGTAAAATGAGCAAAATAAGTATCCCGGAAAGTATTGGGAATACAACTGCCGATGCGGTTGTTATCGGCGGTGGTATTGTTGGTGCGTCAACGGCATTTTGGCTGTCAAAAGCCGGATTAAAGGTTATACTGCTTGAAAAAAGAGATGCACTTTCTACCTTAACAACAGCAGCCAGTGTTGAGTGCTTTCGAACACAGTTTACTGAGAAATCCATGGCAGATCTTGCCTTGCCAAGTGTAAAAATGTTTGAAAATTTTCAGGATATTGTCGGTTTATCGGATATCGATATCGGTATTACCCAGCGAGGGTATCTTTTCGTAACCGATGATTCAGAAATGGTACCGGAACTGGAAAAAGCGGTAAAAAGATATGATGAAATAGGTGTGCCGGGTTCAGAACTCATCAAAGGCTCTGATCTTCATAAACGCTTTCCTTATCTTGCGCCTGAAGCTTTAGCAGCTACTTTTAATCAGCGGGATGGTTGGATTTCTACCCATGAAACCACCTATGGATTTGCCAAAGGATCGGAAAATGGTCAGTTTTTTTTAAAAACACTGGTGACAGGACTGAAAGTAGATGGAAAAGGTATTTGTGGCGTTGAAACAGATAAAGGGACTATCCAGACTCGATTGGTTGTCAATTGTGCTGGTCCCTATGCAGCTGCCATTGGAAAGATGGCGGGTCTTAGTCTGCCCTTAAGAACCGTTCGACGGCAAAAAACCTTTATCAGTGTACCAGGTGAAATGTTTCCTTCAAAAGCACCATTCACAGTAGATCTTGTCAACCACGGTTATTGGCGACCAGAAGCCGGTGGTGTTTTATGTGCCTGGGTAGATCCGGATGAGCCTGATAGTGACCCTGCTGATGATCTGGTCACTGACTGGGATTTTGGTGCCGAATCCATTTATCGAGCTTCTCGTCTGTCGCCCTTTTTTGAAGCCATTGCGGATAACCTTAAAGCTGAAAATATAAATGTATCAGCTGGTCAGTACGTATACACGCCAGATGACAAACCGATTATTGGACCTTGTGATGAAATAGAAGGACTCCATTTCAATTGTGGCTATTGGTGCGGTGTCATGATGTCCCCGGAAGCTGGAAAAAGAGTGGCTGATATCGCAACAGGCAAAATGGATAATAAAGATAATCCACTGCGTTATAGTCGCTTTATTGAAGGTGATTATGAGAAAGGTGATACTTTCCTGAAATAAAAATAACGGATGCCACCATCGGTGAGTAGCTAGTAGCTACTCGACCATTGGCATCCAGTTCAGCGTGAGGGTAATTGAATCTGTTTGCTAGCCACCATGACAAATAAACAAAACCCTAATCTGGCTGAGATCCTCAATACAATAGGTATCATAATCTGTCGGTGGAATACGGTGATCATTGATAGAAACAATTTTTTGAGGATGATTAAATTCCATATCTTTTAAAATATCTGAAATCGTCATCCCCGCTTCCCATTCCACTTCTTTATCATTAACTCTGATCATTTTTTACCATATCGATCACTTCAGGAAGATCTATCTTCAGCTCCTTCAATCGTTCCAGGGTAGGAACCCCATTCTGATTCCAACCGCGTCGTGCATAGGTTTTATCCACCAAACAATCATACTGTTCTTCACGATATCTACGGAGCAAAGCAATTTTTTCCTCTGTACTTTTTCCTGCCGGTTCAACCTTTACACCTTCTTTAAGCTTTTGATCGTAGTAATCTTTGCGTTCTTCCCATTCAGCAACAGTCACGGGGCCCATTGACCGATAAGGCGGATAATCGTGTTCCCGGGTACCAAATCCCATCAGGCGATTCATGCATCTCTGAAGGTTATAAACCCGGGCCGACTGTTCCAGCATGGTAGCTTCATTCATTCTAGGAATATCCAGTACACTTTCCACATG
>Ga0307989_1000668_pt1 | contig 21161 bp, 18 predicted proteins | sample EllFjometagen185_FD_203164 | JGI IMG/M metagenome (GOLD analysis project Ga0307989, IMG submission 203164) | Marine microbial communities from Ellis Fjord, Antarctic Ocean - #185 | ecosystem: Environmental > Aquatic > Marine > Unclassified | place: Southern Ocean | collected 2014-10-08
TCAAGATTTTATTAAGGCTTACCTCTTCTATAATTAGGCGTCAAATAGCCCGAAATTACGCCAAAACTGGTTTTTTTATCTCTTATTATTATCCACCTTTATATATGGGTGTCAAACAGTGTAGATATTTAGCAGCAATTCTAATTATGGAGTTTTATCTCAATAATCAGTAACAAAGGCGTATTATTCAATATTTTCATTCATCACCCGCAAAAATAAGGCTCTCACTACGAATTTCGTGATCGTCCTTACAAGTCCGTTAATCAAAAGGAATTGTAAGGTTTCTGAAAGAACTTGTCCCCATATTTTCGCTACTATCAGCGAACAGCAAAGAGATGAATTATCCCATAATTAGAATTACTGTTCCCATTAAATCCAGCTAGACAATTTAAAACGATTGAACTAATAATAACAGTTTTAAACTTTTTAGAAAATTAAATATAAACGATTTTGGATTTAAAACCGCTTAAAGAACTACTTCGTATCGATCGGACCATTGTTTGTAATAAGAAAGGTCAGATAGCCTCATTTATGGCTTGTCCAATCTGTGACTATTATGCATGTAATCAGCTCACAGATGATATGATTTCGGAGTTAAATTGTTCTCCATTTATGGATAGAACGGTTAAGCGACTTGTACCTAGGAGGTGTAAATTGTATATTATTAAGTATTTAGATGGTACCTTGAAAGAAGCGCCAGAGCTCGACCCTAATCATCCTGATCGTGAATTGATGAAAGATGTGGATACTGTCTTTCAAATAGGAAAAGAGCTGGTTCCGGTGATCGTTTTAAAACCGAAGCCCAAAGAAGATCGGGAAAACATTGTTAAAGATATCCAGGCAAAAGCAAAGAAAAAACCGATTAAATAAACGTTTATAAAAAAAACTGGTATATTTTTAGAAAATTGAAATTTAAAGATAGTTTGGAATCATTTGGAACGGGATCTGGTAACATGAAGAATCTTAAAGGATTACTTTTAATTGTAGGGAATTATGGTAGTGGCAAAACTGAGGTAGCGATTAATTTAGCCATTCACCAAAAAAGACAGGGATATGATGTTGTCTTAGCTGATTTGGATTTAGTTAATCCATATTTTAGAACCAGAGAAGTTGAGGCTCCTTTAAAAAAGCTGGATATTGATATTATATTGCCACCAAATAATTATTTGCAATCTGATTTACCAATCTTGACGCCTGCCGTTTCCGGTTTGATATCGAATCCTAAAGAAGTATCAATTCTGGATGTGGGTGGTGATGCTGCAGGAGCAACTGTTTTAGGTGTTTTAAAGGATGTACTGACCAAGCAGCCCCATCAAATGATTCAGGTTCTAAATCCGAATCGCCCTGACACTTGTGATTTTAAAGGAAGTTTGCGTATTTTGAATGAGATTCAAAACCAGACAGGATTACGTATAACAGGGATTGCAGGAAATGCAAATTTAATTGATGATACTTCACTGGAAACCGTTCATGAAGGTTATCAATTTGTTGAGGAATTTGCCAAAACAGTAGAATTACCTTTACTATTTGTAACCTGCGACCAGACAATGATTTCTTCTTTACCAAAGGAACAAATTAAATGTCCTGTTCTTTCGATCAACCGGCAATTGGTGCCACCCTGGAAAAAAGCAAAGCAAATTTAGAGTTACAAAAAGAAAAGCCTTTCAGGGTCAGTAAAGTTTGTGACCCAGTTTTTTTCGGTAATTTGGAATTCACTACTTCTGTAGTAAATTGACATTTTATTTTTTTAGCGGTTATGTTAGGTTAATAGATCATTAAAAAGTTTATTTTTGTTGTTTTTTGAGAAAACAAAACAGCATTCCGGAAATTAACACTATTAGAAAATTTAAGTTAATTTCAAATCTTCCTGAACGAATAACAGGTATGAGTCGTGTCTTATAAATATCAAATTGAAGTGGATCGATGTAAGGGATGTAGGCTTTGTGTGGATATTTGTCCACAAAACGTCCTGGAAATATCAACTACTGCTAACAATATAGGTTATTTCCCCGCTTTTCAGGCAAATCCGGATGATTGTACTATTTGCAGGTTTTGCTGCAATATGTGTCCGGATGTCGCAATTACTGTAAAGCAAATTGATGATAATAAAGATAAATCCGGCAAATAAGGTATTAATATGGCTAAAGTTCTAATGAAAGGAAACGAGGCAATTGGAGAAGCTGCAATTAAAGCCGGTTGTCTGAATTATTTTGCATATCCCATCACGCCACAAACAGAAGTAGCTGAATATCTTTGCCGAAGGTTACCCGAGGAAAATGGCGTGTTTTTACAAGCAGAGAGTGAAGTAGCTGCTTCATACATGCTTTTTGGGGCAGCCGGAGCTGGTGAACGCGTTTTTACGACTTCATCCAGTCCTGGAATCAGCTTAATGTGTGAAGCAATTAGTTATATGGCGGGAGCACAGCTACCTGCGGTGTTAGTTAATATTATGCGTGGGGGACCTGGTTTAGGCGGTATCCTACCGGCTCAGGGAGACTACTTTCAGGCTACCAAAGGCGGTGGCCATGGTGATTACAAGTTGTTAGTGCTTGCCCCAGCATCGGTTCAGGAAGCCGTAGAGATGGTCATGGAGTCATTTACGCTGGCAGAAAAATATCGAAATCCGGTCATGATTTTAGGGGATGGTATGTTAGGTCAGATGATGGAACCGGTGGAATTTCCCGAAGGATTAACGACACCTCCCAGCAATAAAGATGAGTGGGCAACAAACGGCATGGGGCGTCGAAATAGTGAGAAACCTAATATTGTAAAATCTTTGTTTCTGTCCGATACCGATTTGAATAATAATAATTTGGTTTTAAAAGCTAAGTATGATGAGATGAAGAAACATGAGGTTCGATACGAAGCTTATAATACCGATGGAGATTATCAACTATTATTAGTCAGTTTTGGTACCATGAGCCGGATTTGTAAATCTGCCATCGATGATTTAAAGGCGGAAGGAATTGAGATTGGCTTAATTCGACCTCAAACGCTGTTCCCTTTTCCGGATGAAGCCATCAGGGAAGCCGTTGACAAACCCAGTTGTAAAGCTGCTTTGAGTGTAGAACTAAATATGGGACAGATGGTTGAAGATGTAGAGCGATGCGTTCATGGTAAACGCCCTGTTACCTGGTTTGGTACAGCAGGTGGTGTGATACCGACTCCGGAAGAAGTAATTGCAGAAATTAAAAGAGTACTGGGCTGATTCCGTTACTTTCTTCAAAACATAAGGTAAAATAAGAGAAAACTATGGCAAAAGTATTTTTAAAACCAAAAGCTTTGGCAGATACTCATACACATTACTGCCCGGGGTGTACACATGGTATCATTCACCGATTGGTAGCAGAAGTAGTTGATGAACTGGGCATACAGGATACAACCGTTGGTGTCGCACCGGTGGGATGTTCTGTGCTGGCTTATAACTATTTTAATTTCGACTTTCAGGAAGCCGCTCACGGGCGGGCACCTGCAGTAGCCACGGGGATTAAACGTGCCAGACCTGATTTGACAGTATTTACCTATCAGGGTGATGGCGATCTGGCGAGTATCGGTATGGCAGAAATTATTCATGCCGCCAACAGGGGTGAAAAGTTTGTAACCGTTTTTGTTAATAATGCTGTTTATGGCATGACGGGCGGGCAAATGGCCCCCACTACTTTGGCTAATCAAATATCAACAACCTCACCTGCAGGTCGGGATGTTGATGATGTGGGGATGCCAATCAAGGTGGCAGAATTGTTAGCTGCTCTACAAACACCCGGTTATATAACCCGGCAAGCTGTCTTAAAACCAAAACAAATATTTAAAACTAAAAAAGCGATCAAAAAGGCTTTCCAATATCAACTTGAAGGAAAATGTTTCTCATTGATTGAAGTGATTAGCACTTGTCCAACCAATTGGGGGTTAACACCCGTTGATTCATTAAAATGGGCTGAGGATAAGCTCTTAAGTTACTATAAATTGGGTGACTATAAAACGCCTGAAAGCGAATAAACAGAAACTAATAAAATTCATAACAAAATACCCTGATGATTTTAAGATTTTCCTCAGGGTTTTAAAAGAGGTTCACATGCAAAGTGAAATCATGTTTGCTGGATTCGGAGGTCAGGGAATTTTACTGATGGGCGAGATCCTGGCTCAAGCTGCACTTAAAGAGGGAAAAGAGGTTGCCTGGATTCCATCCTACGGACCCGAAATGCGCGGTGGAACGGCATATTGTACAGTGGTGATTAGTGATCGTCCGATCGGTTCACCGGTCATTAAAAATCCGCAACATCTGTTGGCAATGAATCGTCCTTCCCTGGAAAAGTTTGCGCCAACTGTTAAACCGGGCGGTATCATTCTGATTAATAGTTCCCTGATACCGATTGAAAGCGGTCGGGATGATGTTGATCAAATAAAAATAAATGCCTCTGATTTAGCCAAGGAGTTGGGTAATGTCAGAATAGCAAATGTATTAGCTCTCAGTGCTTTTGTAGCCAGAAGCAAGTTGGTTAGTTTTGAATCGGCTCAGGAAGCTGTCAAAAATAAACTGGCAAAAAAGAAAAAACTGATCCCACTGAATCTGGAAGCAATGGAGAAGGGCAAAGAGCTGGCGCTCGCTCAGTAGCATAAGAATATTTCAAACCCGTTTTATAGGTAAAACGGGTTTTTTGTATTTGCATCTAAAGTTCTTTGTCTTCAAATTAGCAATACTTTTAAAAATTTAAACGCCCCCTAACATATCTATGTGGCGATAGACATAATGCTGTCCCAAACTCCTATAAACTTTAATTTAAAGTCAAATATAACAGTGGATTGCAGAATTAACTTTTGCTGTCATTCTGAGTGTTAATACCATTTCCCAGTCGAATCTCTATTTCCGAGCGATAAGATCCTTCCTAACAGGCTCCGGTTTGAACACTCAGATTGGTCAACAGTTTTAATCAGGTCAATATTAATAACGCTTGCTATAATTAATATATTGGCATTCAGCGATTAATGTTAATTAAAGAATATTTCTTTTTATATCAGCTTGATAACAGGAAATAAATAACCCCTCAATGATTAGCAAAGTTAAAAAATCATCTTGGTAAAAATGTCAATATAGGGTATTGTGGCAGATAAAAGTTAGTTTAGAATGATTATTAACCGATTATAAATAAATCACCATGCCGATACAGAATAACACCTTTTTTAAGTCAACTGACTTTGATCCACAAGTTGGTAAAATTATAGATAACTTGCTAAAGTCTTACCCACTAACCAAAAAATTATCTTCTGTTATCGGAAAACTGCTCCTTGAAAATATTGAATTGGGTTTTTTTACTTCAGGGTTTGAAATCATTAAACAGGGAGAATCCGGTCGGGATGTATTTTTTCATTGCAACAATGAAATTGATGTTATTGTAAATGGTCAGCAGATCTGTAAAATGCAGGCTCCCGGTTTAATTGGCGATAAAGGAATTGTTAGTTAGGATGCTATCCGTTCAGCTTCAATTGTTATTTCCCCCGAAAACACCTGTCTTTTTCTGAAAATTCCCACGGATAATTTTCTAAAGAGTTATAAGGATACTTCAATACCTGATGAAGAATTTGCACAGGAACGAGAAATATATTTTCAACTATTTACGGAAATTCAACAACGACTATTCAAATATGCTTTTTTACAGAGACAAATATGGGAAGAAGTTTCCATATTGTTAAAAAACCTCAATACTCAATTGATCGTCGGTATTTTTGAAGGGAAAAAAGAGGAGAATTGGAAAGATGAAACCTGGATAGTCTTAAAGGCTTTTCTGGAGAAAAATTATAATTTTATCTGGCCAGCAGAAATACCTTTCAACACCGGAACGTTTAGAGATATCCTCTATAAAATTTTGGGAAAAGTTCTCCCTGCATCTCAATTTCCCGGACAGGAAAGTATCTATAAGCGTAAAAAACAACAATTATGGATAAAATGGTTGAATAAGATCAGTTCGCTAGTCATCAAAACCTTAACGAATGAAGAATTACCAGTAAATATTGGCGGAATCGGTTTATTTGACCCCAGGAACTACCAGAGAAGAATTCAAGCCATGTTAAGCTCTATTGAAAGAAAATTCATGTTTAAAAAGGTTAAATTAAAGGAAAACGAAAAACATGTTGAATCTTTAAAGGTTAAGAATTTTTTTGGAAAAGAGATCGACTCTAATCAGTTTAATTTGAAAGAATATTTACAGGTATTTGAGGATTTGTTTGAGTTGAAACGGCCAAACCGGTTGTTGGCTCAGGTAGCCCAACAAGCTGCCCGTGTCACAGCTAAAAGTGAAAATGAGTTCAATGATTCTGTTTCCAGAATGCAACAGTTTATAGCCAGGGTTCAGAATTTATCAATTGTGGGAGAAAAGGTAGAAACAGACACTGATAAGCTAAATGCTTTTTTACAAAGTATTCAAACCATTAAAACTGGACTAAAATCCTATAATAAAAAAATTGTGGGGATGAGCAAGATTTTTATTGGAGAGACCCGGTTTACCCTCAACTTAACCCCCAAAATTAGCGATATTACTAAATCGGTAAGTATCCAGCAAATTAGATCCAATTTAATGAAATCTTTACATCAAATCGTTTATCAATTTGGAATGAATCAGGCGAATATTCCAAAATCTGCCTTTGAACAATTTTTATTCATCTCAGAATCAATTTCAGGAGACATTATCCCTCAAATGGAAATTGATCAACACTACTGGATTCCAATTTCATCATCAGCTGAATTCTATTTAAACGATGAATTACAAGGTGAAGTTAGACCTGGAACTATTTTAGGTGGTAAAAACTGGCAGTCAATTAGTGTTCCAGATGAAGAAGTATCTACCAAGACTTATACGATTAAAACACCAAAAGTTTTACCAGGTTCACCTAATTATGAATTTATTTATTTTACAATTCCTAGAGATGTTGTCGCCTGGAATCGAGAAGCTAAAGCATTTGAACGCAGTTTTGAAGAAGTAACTTTACCGTTGGCGCAATGGCTGATTGGGATGTTGACCCGGCAGATAAGTTTGAAACATAAAGAGTGTAAATCTTTGTTTAAAAAATATTCCAAGGTTGTTGAAGTGCTGGAAACAGAAGGTAAAATTAGAGAATTTGAAAGTTCACAGTATCTGATACCTGAAAAAATTCAGAAAAAAATAAATATAAAACTAAATAATTCCGTAGGTATCTCTTTTCCTTTTAAAGAGAACCTAAGCTCAGAAAAGTTATCTAAACATTTGTATATTACCATATTAAAACAAACCAACCGATTCCATAAAAACTTGAGTGTAGAAGAACAAAATAATAAAGCCTATACATTATGGCGTTTTGTTCAGAGTGAAATTATTCAATTAATTCCGCATAAACCCTTTGTAAAACCGAGCCCTCCTCAAATTTTAAATAGCAATATGAACCGGCGTATCAAGAATATTTTTGAGAATCACGATTTAACATTGAGTACAGAGGGAGAAACTCATACTCTAATTTCAGAAATTGATTTGATCACGATCTTTTCTCAGAACCCTGGTTATGATGATGGTCAGAAACTGGCAATTATTGCTAAAATTATGAAAATTCTGGAAGTTGAAAATTACCTAATCCTAACCAGTGTACTGACTTATAGTAAACAATTGAGTGCCATTGAAAATAGCAATTTAGATGTTAATTTTGATAAACTTCAATCTGAATTTATCCTAGATTCAATAATAAAATTACAAAATTTATTGAATGAGCATTTTGAAAAGGAATTGGATATATCCTGAAATAAATCAACCAGACTAATAGTAAAAGTAAAATATCACGAACCAGATTTGATCTGTTCCAATTCATCCCAGCGGCTATATAACTGATCTACTATGTCCTGAGCCTCTGATAACAGTTTACAATGATCTTTCAATAGTTCTGGGTTAGCGGCGATTTTTGGATTGGAAATTTTTTGTTCCAGGTCTTCAACCTGCTGCTCAGCTTTTGCCAGACGATCTTCAATACCGTTAATTTCTTTTTGTTCTTGGTAAGATAGTTTTCTAACCTTATTATTCTTAACTCTTTTACTTTTAGGTGAATCCGACTGTTTTTGTTGTTTTGAAATTTCTTTTTGTGATAACCATTGATCGTAATCGGCAAAAAGTTGAGCAGTACCATCGCCATTAAACCCCACCACATTTGTCGTTAAACGATCTAGCAAATAACGATCATGTGTTACCAAAACCACAGCTCCGGGGAAATCAGCAATACACTCTTCCAGAATCTCCAGTGTTGAAATATCTAAGTCATTGGTCGGTTCATCCAAAAGTAGCAAATCTGCTGGCTGCAGCATAATTGTAGACAGTAAAATCCTGGCTTGTTCACCTCCGGAAAGTTGAGATACCGGCATTTCGAGTTGATCGGCTTTGAATAAAAACCGTTTTGCCCAGGAGACGACATGGGTTGATTGCCCTTGATGAACAACTGAATCTCCTCCCGGAGATAAGGCTTCTTTCAGGGATTGATTCAGATTCAAATCACAGCGTTTTTGGTCGAAATAGACAACTTTTAAGTCCTCTACTGCTTTAACATTCCCGCTATCTGGTAGTGAATTTCCTGCCAATATTTCTATCAAACTACTTTTTCCGGTGCCATTTCTACCCACCAGACCCAAACACGTTTTTGGAGCGAGCAAAAGACTTAAAGAGTGGAACAATCTATTACCACCAAGAGTCTTTTCAATACTATTTGCTTCTAATAATTTTTTTGTTTTTCGTCCTGTTGAACTAAAACCCAGTTGAACGCTTTTATTTTCCTGGTTTCTTTGTTGAACACTTTTAAGGTTTTGTTGTAATTGAAGTGCTGCGTCAATACGGTAACGGGCTTTCGTTGCTCTTGCTTTTGGACCACGATTTAACCATTCGTTTTCTCTTCGAAACTTATTGGATAGCACCGATTCCTGTTCCAGCTGGTTATTTAAAAAGGCATCTTTTGAACAAATGAATTCACTGTAGCTGCCATTGATTTTTAAAAAACCTCCCGGGAACTGCTTGTTGATTTCCAATGTTTGATTGGTGGTATTTTCCAGAAAATAGCGATCGTGACTGACAACCAAAAAAGTAAGTTTAACATCATTTAATAGTTTTTCTAACCAAATAATACTTTCAATATCAAGGTGGTTGGTTGGTTCATCCAGTAAGAGGATATCAGGATTGCTAATAATGGCGGCAATGATCGCAACCCTTTTTTTCCATCCCCCGGATAACTGCCGAATCTGTTGTTCGGAGTGCTCAAATTCTCCTAAAGATAGCATCCTCTTTACCCTGGTATATTTATCGACATCTTCTATATCCAGGTGGTTGAGCGAATGTAATAAAACTGTTTCAATTGTACTATCGGGATCAAGGTGATCAATTTGACTCAAATATTTTAAGGTTGTTCCTTTTTTGAGAATGACCGCGCCGTTATCGGAGGATTGCAAAGTGGCCAGTATTTTTAAAAATGTAGATTTACCAGAACCATTCGGACCGATAATACCGACATGATCACCCTGATTTATACTATAAGAAATATTTTCAAACAGGATCTGAGCACCAAAAGCTTTGTTAATTGCCTGGCAATTTAAAAGAAGTGACATATTTTAAGAGTGAAGATTAATCGAAAGGTGGAGATGATGGTTATTATAAGATGATACTATTATGAATCTATTTCGCTGATCATTTTTAAAATCATTTCTTCATATTCTTGATAAAGAGAAGGATCTAGTTTTATCTGACCAACATTTAATTCTTTGGATACCTGGTGAAGCATTTCAACTTCAGAATCATCCAAATTATCGTCAACCATAGCAATAGCCGCCAGTGTTAGCAGCATTAACTTTTTTGATTTCGTTGAAGACAATTGTTGACATAGTGTTTGAATATTCAAACCTTTGGCCTGATCGTGTGATTTTATATCCCCCGGGTTAACCCCTCCACTACCCATTATTTTCTTTATTAATCCTTTTTCCTGGTCTACGATTTTAGAGTCTTTTAATGCCATTTGAATCGCAGACTCTATAATGATTAATAAATCAGTTTTAGAAACAGAGCTCATATCAGTCAGTTTATCCTTAATTTTGCGTGTCAAAATATCAATATCACTGAGTTGTTGAGAATTATTGACACTCTCAACCCCTTTTTGCTTATTAGATTTAGAGCGGGGCTTTTTTTGTGAGTCAGATATTAGTTTCAAAACCATTTCTTCACACTCTTCAAAAGTCAAATCACTGAGTTTTACCTGCCCAACGTCCAAACTTTTTGTCAGACCAGTCAGCATTTTTTTCTCCCTGGGATCAATTTTAAAATCGGCTAAAGCCATCGCTGCTAAAGTTAGCAAGAATGCTTTTTTCGCTTTTAAAGAAGAAAGTTCCTGACTTAAGGCATTGATATCATCCTTGTTTGGAAGGATGGTTTCATCCACTACCGTTGAATTGATTTTTCCTTTATAGACTAATTTTTCAAAAAAAGCCTTTTCCCGCGGATCAAAACTACCATCTATATTTGCCATTTGAATAACAGCCTTCAATAAAATGACGATGTCTGCTTTGGTTATTTGGCTCATATCTTTCCAATATAAATATTAGATAAATCGCGATTTTTCAGCTTTTATCATCTCGGTAATTTAGAATTTAATTTAAGATTATCTAAATGATGTTTAAGACGAATTCAAATCGCCTGAACTTACCAATTAATGGTTTTCAAAATAGCAATTTCAACTGTTGTTCGTCAAAGTATCTATCTATTTTTCTTATTTTTTGGGACCCTAATTATTTTGTAAATCAAAAAGTGATGGACTTAAACCCTCCGGAACTTCTTGTCCTAACAATACAAAATTAGTTGCAGCGATCATAGAAAGATTTAAGGGATGATCCGGTTGGAGTTTTTGTAATTGATATTCATTCTGATAACCGGGATCAAAAATAATAAAAGGTACCGGGTTGATTGAGTGTTTGGTGCTCATCTCTTCTTTACCAGTTTTTTTATTAATAATTAACATCTCATCAGCATTACCATGGTCTGCGGTGACGACCACCAGACCACCCTTTTTCTCCATTGCTTGACAGATGGTTTTTAGTGCGGAATCAACCGTCTCCACTGCTTTGATGGCCGCCTCCATACTTCCGGTATGCCCTACCATATCAGCATTTGCAAAATTAAGCAGTCCGAAATCATACTCATCTGATTCGATGAATTTAACAGCTTGTGCCGCAATTTCCAGTGCTTTCATTTGCGGGGCATCAGCAAAGGAAGCGATTTTATCAGAACTGATTAAATGATAAATTTCTTTTGAAGGGTCTAGTGGATTTCTATATCCACCATTGAAAAAAAATGTGACATGGGCATATTTTTGTGTTTCTGTGAGTCGAAACTGATTTAATCCTAATTCCAGAATACGTTTTCCAAAAGGATTTTCAACTGAAGGACTCATCATGATGACATTTTCAGGAATATTATTATCTTCATCATAAATCATCATCCCCGCAAAATAAATGTTTGGACGGTGGTGGATTTGAAAACCGGAGAAATCTTTCTCTACAAAAGCCTGTGTAATTTCAGTGGCCCGGTCAGCCCTGAAATTCATAAAAATCACAGCATCATCATCTTCAATTTGAACAATTTTTCCGTTTTTATTGAATATATTAAATGGCGGACAATCCTGATCCACTAAACTTTCAATTTGATCTCGAAAATGTGATACAGCCACATTGGCTGAATTGAAATTGTTTCCGGATTTCCCTAAGACATGAGTGTTCCAACCAGCTTCAACTTTTTGCCAATTCTTATCACGATCCATTGTTATGACTTCCCTACCGCCACCAGAAATAATACCATAATCCCAATCCGGATTACTTTGCATAATATCTTTAAATAGGGATTCCAGCTCTGAAATATAAATATCTGCGGTCTGAATACCAACATCACGTCCATCCAGTAAGATATGAATATGGCAATTTTCTACCCCGGCCTTGACTGCCGCCTGAATAACTGCTTTGAAATGGTCGATATGGCTATGAACATTCCCATCTGATAACAATCCCATTAAATGTAGTTTACTTTTTTGAGCAAGCTTTAATGCTTTTTGTAAGACCGGTTGTTCAAAAAAGGAGCCATTGTTAATAGCTTTACTGATTAGTGTTGACCCTTGATCAATTAATATTCCGGCTCCCATTGTCAAATGTCCTACTTCAGAGCCTCCTAAATCATTTTGACCTGGTAAACCAACATTTTTGCCATGGGTTAATAACTGGGTTGAGGCAAAGTTTTGATATAGGTAATCAAAATAAGGTGTTTTTGCTTGAAAAACAGCATCCGTATGATCTTTTTTCCCTAAGCCAAAACCATCGAGTACGATATTTAGTAGAGGTCTGCGATTTTTAAATCGCTCCATTAATTGATGATATTGTTTCATTTCTTGCATACCTAAAGGATGATTTCTGGGGGCGGGTGCGGTAAAATAATTACCAAATAGCTGCCTAAACTCTTAATTTCCTTTTTGCGCAACTATAATTATTGAAAATAATTACCTGTCTGGCAAGTATAATAATGGCTGTTTTTTGAGGCTCTCGCTCTGGAATTAACAGAGTATGGGGTGAAGTACCTAAATTTTTAAATTGTCATATAAATAGGATCAGTATAAGTTAAAGACAGAAACATTAAATAAAATCAATCTATTGGTATAAAAAATGACTGAAATCCATAATCTTCAGATTGTTATTATGCAATCATCTAGACATAATAGAATGCTGGAAGGCGTGTTGAATGGTGCAATGAATGGTGCTCAGATTATTAATGTTGTTGCTAAAGATAATAGAGAACTAAGACGAAGTAGGGTTCAGCAACTTAGTAAAAGCGAAATATCAAGCCAGGTGGAAAGAGAGGATAAAAGAAAGAAAAAACCCGCTAGTCAACAAAAAGAAGAACATCAATCGATTGATTTATTTGGATAAGAAAACCACCCTGCCGTGTAATAGAGTTGTCATCGAACCTGGTAATCCAGGTGGGAAAAGTGATAATAACTTTAGGCTTCCTTAAAAAAAGGCGTGCACACCATTACCAGTGACCGATCCCTAATAAAAATTTACGGCTCAATTGCATCTAGAAACACGAACAGGGCAGTGTCTCTCATGGGTATATAGTATTAATAAAGTGAGTTTGTTGTCCACCTCAAAATTAAATTAAAATGCAATGCTTATTCAAATATAGTCAATAGTTGCCGGCATTTTTGTGTAAGGAGATCCTCACGAATTTTCAAGGTTCTTTCTGCTCTGACAGCATCATCTGCTAACAAGATGACAATTTTCATCGCATAATCTGATAATATATGACCAGAATTGCTGTATGATAGTGATTCAACGACTTCCATGATTTTATGCTTCAGAGCATTGACATGTTCTTCACCGTCCGTGCACTCAAATTTATAGATTTTTTTGTTAATGACTATGGTATATTCTTTTTCTGCTTCCATGTTTTGAGGGGTGAGTATTAATTTGATTTGCTAGTTGAAACCAAAACATAATTGAGTATTGTTTTTACAGAAGTTTGAAGGGTTGTGCCACTAAAAACATACTTTTAGTACTTATTTTTTAATTGCCAGCTTGAAATTTTTTATATCAAATCATTTTAAATAATAGTAAACAAAGGTCCAGGGTAACCGGTTTCAATGTCCATGTAGACCGATCTATCCAGGGTGAATATTAAAGACCGATCGCTTAATGATCAGCCCCGGCGCAAGCGACGGGGTATTAAACCCAAAGCTTCGCAATAACAAGTAAGACAAACAATGCATTCAAAAAAAATATTAATCAGTGCCTGCCTGTTAGGGAAAAACGTTCGCTATAATGCTGAAGTGGTAACTTTTGAGCATTCAATGATTCGCTTGTGGCAGTCACAGGATTTATTAATCCCTGTCTGTCCGGAAGTTGAGGGTGACCTGAGTGTTCCCAGAGATCCTGCTGAAATAGAAGATGGCGATGGGAATTCTGTTTGGGAAAGTCAGGCGAAGGTGATGACTGTTTCGGGTGATGATGTGAGTGCCCAGTTTAAAAAAGGGGCTGAAAAAGCCTTAGAAATCGCATTGAAGCATCAAATTTCCATGGCTATTTTAAAAGAGAGAAGTCCTTCATGTGGTCATCGCAAAATTTATAATGGTCAATTTCAAGGATTGACCATTGAAGGGAAGGGCGTTACGGCAGTACTACTTGAACAACACGGTATTGCCGTTTTTTCTGAAGAAGAATTAGACTCCGCCCATTGCTTTTGGCGAGAAGGCAGATAATTTTTATTTACAGGTCATTGAAAAAACACCATCCCAGTCATTCGTTAACGGGTTTTCTTTGAAAAACTGGCACCTTTTAATAAACGTTTCCGATGGGCCATCAGATTTACTCAGCTTTTTGGTATGCATGAAATATTTTATGGCTTCATCCCATTGTTGCTTACGGTATAAATTTAACCCTTTCGAAAAATATTTATAGCTATGAATGGTCTCTTCGGGTGTTTCTCCTTTTACTCCAAGAATTTCATAAATCCTAACAGGTTTGTTTTTACCGACAACCTTGATTAAATCAAGCTCACGGGTATCAACCTGATCCTTAATCACTCCATAAGTAAATTCACTGATCATATTGAATGTTTTATATTCTTTATTGACACCTTCCAAACGTGCCGCCAGGTTCACAGAATCCCCCATCATGGTATAATCCATTCGGTAGGCAGACCCCATATTTCCAACAACCATTTCACCCGTATTAATACCGATTCTGACCAGGATTTCATACCGACCTTGTTCCCGCCAGTTTTTCCGCATTTCTATCAGTTTTTTTTGCATATCCAAGGCAGCCAGAACGCACCTTAAAGCGTGATCCTCATGGGAAATGGGGGCCCCAAAAAAAGCAATAATGGCATCACCTTCGAATTTATCCACCGTACCACCGTGTTTTAGGATTATATCTGTCATCGCTGTTAAATATTCATTCAGTAGTTCAACCAGTTCTTCCGGAGTTAAAGATTCTGAGATAGTGGAAAACCCTTGAATATCTGAAAAAAAAGCAGTTAATTCCTTTTTTTCCCCCCCCAGTTTCAACATACCTGGATTTTCTACCAGTTGATCAATGACTTTAGGTGAAAGATACTGCTGGAAAGCGCCTTTGATAAAACGTTTATCTTTTTCTTCACCGAAAAATTTAAATAAAACCACGGCAAACCAGTTGATGATAATCACACAAATGATATAGACAAAACTGGCCCAGGTTTTTTCATTAATAAAGAACCAAAGGTTTGCAGAGGTATAACCCACTAAAATCAAAATTGATAAGATTAAGCCGGGTAATGCACTTAATCTTGCTATCACAAACCCAATCGTTAGACCGAAGACCAGGATTAGGATAAAAGTTAATAAATCAACTAGATCTGATTTGTAAAAATAATCACCCTTAATGATATTATCTATAATACTGGCATGAACTTCAACTCCGGGATAATCTATGCCGACCGGGGTTGTTCTTAAATCATAGATACCCACTTCTGTCGCTCCCAACATTAAAATTTTATCTTTAAGCGCTTCTTTGGGTACTTTTTTATTAATTACATCATACACTGAATAATGGGGAAAGGTCATTCGGTCACCGCGATAATTGATCATAACAGACCCATCACTATCGGTATTAATCAGTTTATCATCCAGATAAAAACCATAGATACTACCTTCATTAACAACCATTCTGATAGAGTTGCTTTTATAAAATTTCTTAAGCATTTGCAAACTTAAGGAAGGATAGTATTTATCCTTATATCTCAAAACCAAATGAACTCTTCTAACCGTCCCATCTTCCGGGTCCGGAAACATATTAAAAAATCCGTTCAGATTATTACTACTGGACAGGTCAGGGATGTTAGATTCGACGGCTTGCATGATTGGTAGTGGAATCGTATCCAAATACTGGGCACCCTGTATAATCGTAATTTCAGATCGTTCAATTCGCTCTGCCGAAGACTTTAGTTCTTCAGTAGTCATATGCTCTAATCTCTCATCAGTGGCAAAGAAAAAATAACCCAAAACAACATTTTCCAGCTTACTCAATTCAGCACCAAATATTTTGTCGTTTTTAACTTTAGATGCAATTTCAGAATATATTTTTTTGAATTTTTCATTGAGCTCTTTAGAACTTTTACTTTCCTTTCGAAACGTTTGACTGATGTTATTTAGTATTTGATCGGCAACAACATCATTTGGATCTGTTTCTGAAAAGACCATATCATACCCAATAACTTTAGGCTGATAATAATGATTTAGTTCATGGAGTAACTTTGCCATAATATCTCGTCCCCATGGCCATCTTCCATATTTGTCGACGGATTTGGTATCAACAGCGATGATAGCGACATCACTGTAGTCCATTTGTGAAGAGCGAGCCCGGATAATTAAATCAACCAGTTTTTTGTCCATTAATTCCAGATAACTGTCTGTCCTATATCCCAGGTAATTTGTCATAAAAACAGATGCAAAAATGAAAGTCACTAAAATTGAAATTTTAAATCCGGAAGGAGCAAATAGTTTTTTTAACATAATATCTTTTATTTTGAAGTGAAAAATTCCAGAAAAAATGTCTCGTCTATACCAAAGTAAGGTAAAACAATTGTCCAGTTTTTTGAAATTATATTACATCTTAAAAAAATCTTGTCATTTTATGTTTTTTAGGGGTTAAACGAAAGACTTAAATAAGGTTTCTTTCATTTTTTTAACAGGAGCTTGTTTTTCGGTCCAAATTTCAAAGGCTTCCACACCTTGATAGAGCAACATTCCCAAACCATTACAGTTTTGAATACTCAGTGAATCAGCGATCTTCATCAGTTTTGTCTGTAGCGGAGAATAGATGATATCTACTACCATGTCACATAAACTGACAATTTCGGTACTTACCGGTGAAATATCCTCGTTTAGGCCTACACTGGTTGCGTTAATGAGTAAATCAAATTTCGAATTCACTTGTTTGGGGTCAATACTAAATTTACGATGGGGGAAATGGGGTTGGAGCTTATTGATTAAATCTTTAGCTTTTGATTGGGTTCGGTTGTAAACCTGTAAACAGAAAACATCGGCATTCATCAATGCATAAGCGATAGCAGCAGCAGAGCCTCCGGCACCTAACAAAAGTACTCTTTTGTCTTTTATAGGGATGCTCATGTCAGCCAGTGATCTGACTAATCCCGATCCATCTGTACTATATCCGCACCAGTCGTCATTTATTTTTTTAACTGTGTTTACCGATTGTAATATTTCGGCCTCGGCAGAGAGTTGATCTAAAAAAGGCAGTATTTTTGTTTTATAGGGAACAGTGACATTAAACCCCTTAATTCCCAGGAGATCAAATGAATTTAATAGATCTGGCAATTGGTTTTCAGTTATCTCAAAAGGAAGATAAACAGCATTAATTCCAATTTCCTGAAAAGCCTGAGTATGCATATTTGGAGACAAGGTGTGTGTCACTGGATTCCCAATTATCCCATATTTGCTTGAATGACCATCGATCTTGATTTGAACCATTGCTACTCCTTTTCTTCAAAATACCCTTCGAAAAGATTAACGATTTTTTCCAGAACCAATTTTTCTTCATCCGGATCAGGACCGGATATATTTACATTGACAACAGATCCGACAATAGCGGCTAACATTAAGACATCCATGATAGATTTTCCATCCGCTGTCTGACCATCAAAACCGATTGTTACATCAGCATCGAATTCTGAGGCTAACTGTACTAATTTTGTAGCAGCCCGCACATGAAGACCTAGTTTATTGATAATTGTTACTTCCCTTTCCAGCATAACCATACTCTTGTTTAGATTTGAAAGTGTTAAGGTACTTTTCCTTCTCTCAGCTGTCAAGAAATAGAGAAAACCAATTTCATAACACCAGAATTTTTCATTCCTACTATTTTTAGCAAATTAATATTCTAAAAAATATGTGAATTAAAAACTGTCATAATTGTTCACATAATATTCGGCTATCACTTTTTAATTTGCCGAATCTTAGATTAATTGATAGTATTTATCATATCATATCATCACATCACAATCAACAGGCAACTACACTTCAAATGGGTTCAATAATTTAAATTATATTAATATTTTAAATAGAAAATGATCTGATTCCTTAAAAAGAAACTTCTATCAAAAATCCAGGGATATGCTGAACACCTTTTCAAAAAAACGAGAACAAAAAGCAACTGTCAAGGCAGTAGAACATTATCAAAAAGCGGTTAAATTGTTAAACGGGAAACTTTTTAAACAGTCGATGATTGAGTTTAATCACGGTTTAAAGTTAGATCCTGAAAACATCCTTATCCGGCTGGAACAGGAATTTAAAAACTACCATGATTCCGGTGAAATTGAGGCTGCCCTTTCAATTGGAGGCGTTCTTTTTAAAGTAAACAATAAAAATTATCAATTTGCCAATCAATTGGGAAATTGCGCCAGAAAGCTCGGAAACTATAAGAATGCTAATAATTTTTATCGTCACGCCCTTAAAATAAACAGACGATTTCAGATCGCCTTTTATAATCTTGCCGCCAGTATGGGGAAAGTGGATCTTTATGATGAAAATGTTAAGACAACCTTGCAGGGAATCTATAAAACTGAATACTTCATTTTACCGGAATATGTCGGTAATAAGGAAATTATTAAAACCATCAGTAAGGCTTTAAGCCATAAAAAAGAGAAAGATAAAGCGGATCATCTGCAAAGCCTGCAGCTTGAAAAAGATGCGTTGGAATTAAAAGATGAATTTGTTAAAGCCAAAAAGATTGCCCATGATATAAAGCTGCTTGAAGAAAAAGCAGACCAACTCAAGTCAGAAGATGTCCTTGACTATTTTTTACAAACTATTAGAGGACAAAAAAGCCTCGACACGCCAGAGTCAAAGCAAGATCTCATAGAAAGCCAGTACAATCTGGTTATTTATGCGTTGAAAAAGGAAAAAGGTCCGCTGGCAATCGAAGTTCTAATGGAATTAATCGAAAAACGGTGTCCGTTTGACTATATTGAGATGTTATTGGCAATTGCATATAGTTTGAGTCATGAAAAAGAAAAAACAGTTAAAATATTTGTTAAATTATTAGGAAAAAGTCAGCATAATCGATATTATAATGTAAATTTAGGCTTGTTTTATAAACGATCCGGTAACCGCTTGCTGGCAGCTAAATATCTTCTAATTGGCGCTATTTTACTTGAAAAATCCGATGGTTTGTATCATACATCGGATTTGATCAGATTAGCCGACGGACATTATGAAAATGGGGCATTAAAAAAAGCTTTAAAACTATACAATGTTGTTATTTCAGAAGAGAATAATCTTAATGTCTATTTTAGTATTGCGGGAATATACGTAGCCCTTGAGCTATATGATAAAGCCATAGCTACTTATTTCAAGGTCTTGGAATTTGATTCTGATTCTGAAAAAGCAAAATCGCAATTAAAAAAAATTCACGACTTTTATTGCCAAAAAGGAGAAGAGTTTTTTCAGAATGGTGTTTTTAAATTATCAGCTAAAAGTTTTGAATCTGCCTTACGTGCCCAGAGGCTCTCTAATACCCTCAAACGAACAGCTGATATTTATAAATTCATGAAGAATCATGAAAGATATGACGAACTAATGTTGGAATATCAAAAAATACAGGAAAAAGAAGAGGAATTACAAAAAGAGGCCACCCGACAGGGATATATAAAAAGGGGTAAAACATCTATGAAAAAGAAAGACATGAAAAAAGCAATCGAAAATTTTGAACTTGCTTTTCGAATGAAAGTCGATAAAGATGTCTTTGTTTTTTTAGCTTCAATATATAAAAGGATGAAACGTACTCTGGATATGGAAAGCTTATTAGAACGCTGGAATAAAATGGTTGAATACGAAGAAAAAATGAAAAAATATCAAAAAGAAGAAGAACGAATCAAAACTAACCAATAATCTATGACCCCTAAATTACTCTCAATCATCGGTCGCTCCGGTTCAGGAAAAACTCAATTAATTACACAGTTAATTCCTTTTTTTGTTTCAAAAGGATTACAGGTTGGCTCCATAAAACACACACATCATCAGGCCCAGTTTGATAAGAAAGGAAAAGATTCCTGGAAACACAAAACAGCCGGAAGTGCCCAGGTACTTTTAATGACTGACGATCAATTAGCAATCTACGCCGATATACAGGAAAAGAAAACCTTACGGGGGATAGCTAATCATTGGTTTCAGGGTTTTGATATGGTAATCTCAGAAGGTTTTAAAAAGGAATCTGGTTTGAAAATTGAGGTATGTCGGCAGGCAACCCAAAAACCCCCCCTCTTTACCGATCCACAATTTAAGGTTAATATGATTGTTTCTGACTATCAGATACAATCAACGATACCGGTATTTGATATCAATGCAATTTCACAAATATGCTCATGGATAGAAACTAACCTTTTCTTGTAGCCTACTTTTTCTAAATTTTATTTTTTTTAGTTTATTCAGACAAAATTCTAGTGTAGAATACTTAAGAAATTGCAATTTGATTGAGCCATCGCTTTAAAGGATCGAAAAAGGGCCGGAGATCAAATGCAAAGAAAAAAAATTTATATTCATAATTAAAGATCGATAATTGACTTAATAGATGTATTGGTGTGTATTTTCAATGGTTTATGTGATAAAAAATGATAAACAAAATTCAGAATTCTCAGGTTAAAGATACAAAGGTTGTTCTTTCTTCAGAGAGTTATCGTCAACAAATTGCTTTAAGACGTTTAAAAGCCAATGAGGGAAGAAAGATGTTATCCCAGGATGATATTCCCCGATATTTGGAATCCAGAATTAAAGCACTTTATAACCGTGTTAAAGTTGAAGGTGCCTTAGCTCAGGATAAAATTCCGGAATATTTGGCGCAATTTGCCCAGGAAGCCAGCACAGTACTGAGTGAACGTGTTCCTGGAAAACAACGTAAAATCGTTGAAAAATTTAATCAATCTACTAATGAAATTTTGGATCAAATTTCAGAAGATGTGGAAATTGAGCCGGAGAAACTCCAAAGCTATAAAACTGGAATTGCAAAGAAATCGGTTCAACTAAATTCAAATGATATTGGGAAACGTTTTGAAGCGGTACAGGATATTGGTGCAAAAATTACCGAGGCTGCC
>Ga0307989_1000669_pt1 | contig 21128 bp, 13 predicted proteins | sample EllFjometagen185_FD_203164 | JGI IMG/M metagenome (GOLD analysis project Ga0307989, IMG submission 203164) | Marine microbial communities from Ellis Fjord, Antarctic Ocean - #185 | ecosystem: Environmental > Aquatic > Marine > Unclassified | place: Southern Ocean | collected 2014-10-08
TTCGAGAGAAATTTCTTTGAAAGAGACCTCGCAATGACAAATTGCTATTATGCAGAACCCTTTTACTAAGAGTTAATTAGGGAGGAAAAATTAAGAGTTTTTAGAGTGAACTCAATTTTAGATTCCATGATCTTTATAATCTCGAGTTCCATTTTTTGTGATGGACCGGCCACAGTAAATCTTGGAACATCGGAAAACTATGTGATCCTGACAAAAGCAGGAATCACAACCACTGGAACAACAAGTCAACCCTCATTCTATTCCTTCATTGATGAATATGAAGTTTATGAAAGTTTTACCTACTGGTACTGGATAGAAAGTATAAGCAATTCCGGTGAAACAGAAAGTTTTGGTCCAATCTCATTAACAATTCCTTCAGAAGGAAATAACATCCATGAAATTCCATTGGTAACTGAACTGCATCAAAATTTTCCAAACCCTTTTAATCCCAGCACGCTTATCTCATTTAATATTAAAGAAAATGAAAAAGGGATTCTTTCAATTTACAATATCAAAGGACAGCTTATTGTTACGGATGAATTTGAAACAGGCAGACATTATTACACTTGGGATGCCCGAGATCAAGCTTCTGGAGTTTATCTTTATAAATTGAAAACTAATAATGATACCAAGATAATGAAAATGTTGCTTGTAAAATAGGTTTACCGTTTCATATTGTTAAAAAAGCCTTCCGATTTTGGAAGGCTTTTTTAATTGAGAAAGTGCTTGTAATCAAATTTTTATATTATATCTTTTTATTTTTTTATAAAGTGTAGTTCGCTCTAAACCTATTTTTTTGGCAGTTTTACTTACTTGATTGCGATTTAACATGAGCTGATATTCTAAATATCTCTTTTCGAAATTATTTGTTGCTTCATAATAACTATTTTTTACGAGTAGATCAACGATAGTATTCTTATTTATTGGTTTTCTACCTTTAATTTTGCTCTTTATCTCAGTAATGATCGTCTCATTATCTACTTTATCATAAATTACAAATAGATACTCTACAAACTTTTGTAACTCCCTCACATTTCCTGGCCAATTATAAGAAGTAAGTTCATTTTTTAATAGCTTACAATTAACATCAATACTACATAAATGTTTCTCAGAATACTCATTTATAAAATGATTCATCAAAATAACTACATCTCCATCTCTCTCTCGTAGTGGTGGTAAAGTAATAATATTACCCTCTAAGCGATAGAATAGATCTTCCCTAAATTTCCGCTCTTCTACAAGATTCTGGAGTCTTTTATTGGAAGCAAATATCAACCGAACATCAAGAATTTTACTATCTCCTCCCACAACTCGTATCTCTTTTTGCTCGATTGCTCGTAGAATTTTTGCCTGAACACTTAAGTTCAAATTGGAAATTTCATCAAGGAATAAAATACCTTTGTTTGCTTGTTCAAAGAATCCTTTTTTATCTGTAAATGCTCCCGTAAAGGAACCCTTCATGTGTCCGAAAAGTTCGGAATCAATAAGCGTTTCAGGGATACCCCCTGAATTTACAATAACATAAGGTTTGCCCACTCTTTTTGATTGAAGGTATAATTGTTTTGCAACCACATCTTTTCCCGTACCTGTTTCTCCCTCAATTAGAACATCAATGTTGCATTTAGCAAATTTAGAAATAAGCTCTTTAACTCGCATCATCTCAGCAGATTTTCCAATAAGTGGAGCACTTCCCATCAATTCTAAACGCAATACTTCTTTATCTTTATTAAGTGAATTAGCTCTTTCTTCTTGAATTTTTAAATTCAAGGCTTGTTTTATATCATTCAAAAACTTTTCTGAACTGAAATCACTACTTTTCTCAATAAAAGTATATGCACCCAACTTCATTGCCTCTGCGACCTCTATTCTACTAGCTTCACCAGATAGAATTATAACTTTCACTTGAAGATCATGGTCTGTAGATAGCTTTTCAAAAACTTCTAATCCACTCAACTCACTGTTATTAAGCTTGATGTCTAGTATTAATAAGTCTGGTTTAAATGAAGGATAAGTTCTGAAGAATTCTTTGCTATTATTAGTTGTTATTACCTTATAACCTGCTGCTAATAAAAGGTCAAAATAAAATTTAGATAGTTTTGGATTATCTTCCAAGATAAGAATTTTTGCCATTATTCCCTCAATAGATCAAATTTCTGATTTAACTTACCGGCAATGAGATTTCTACTATAAACAATTTGTCAATAATATAGTAATCAAAATTTCCTTTATGTTTTTCTATAATCACTTTAGAAATTGGTAAGCCGATACCTGATCCTTGCGGTTTTGTCGAAAAACCAACTTTCCCAAATTCTGTACTATCTCTATCACCATCATGATATGGATTTGATATTTGAAGAGTTGTTTTCTTATTCTTTTGGTTAATAGTAACGTTGACAATCTCTTCATCTTCAATTTCATCTAGAGCATTTTTTAATAGATTATCAAATGCACTCCGGAAAAGATTTTCATCTAATCCTATTACAATAGACATTGAATAAGGTTGATAATTTATATTTTCAAATAACTTGTGATTAATATGTTTTATTAGAAGCTGCTTAATGAAAGCATTGAATTCAACTTCTTCTTTGTAGAGTTTATCGATATGAGAAAAATTTGATAGAGTATGCGCTGCAGTTGAGATACTATTAATGGAAGATGAAACTTCTTCAACGAAAGTTGTATTTTTTTCAGATAGCTGTTCAGTATATTTATCTGTTAACAGTTTTATCATTAATACCTGATTTTTTAAGTCATGAGAAATACGTTGTATGATTTTTGATTCGTCTAAAGATGGTATTTCATAAACCAAATACTTAAAAAAGAAAAAATTCTTTTTATAAATAAGTGTCGGTGTATCAGATAGATCACTCAAAATAGAGTTTGGAATTTTAGAATTCTTGGACATAGATCTCGTCTGATCTAACGATGCAGATAGTTTACCCTTTATCTTCCAGTAAAATAACTTTCCGTAGTAATTATACAAAATAAAATAATTTTTCTGGGGTGAAGATATCGGGATAGAAATTAGCTGTGAAATTAATAAATAAAGAATTAATAATAATATCTCAGTTAATAAAATTATTATTATATAGGGATTTAAGGTTTGATTATGCTCAAAGCTTAATTTTGCTAGATAACGTTCATATCCATTCGACTCAATAAAATAGATATCATTATTATACCAATTGTAATAATCTCCAATTACAGGTAACTCATAAAGGATTCTCATATTTTTATCTAAAATAGTAAAGGGTTTATCTATAGTTGAGATCTGTTGATTGTTTTCAAATAATCTGTCACCTAAATATCTATTATAAGTATGATTAATTCTAATTGATATCTTCTTTTTGATTTTAAATTTTTCATCTAATATAATTTTCTCCAATCTATTCTGATTCCTATTAACAAGGATTATATTATTTTTATCTCTTTTAATTCCCATCATGTGCTGATAAGAGATGTCCAATTCAGAAACCACGTTATTATTTAAATCTAACAATTGAACTTTTTTATCATCAAAATTAAATTGAGAATATAAGCCCATTATAATTGAATTAGATTCAGGTAAATAAGAAAACTTATACTTATAATATCCAATCGATGATGAGATAATAACGGGTTTATTATTAATTTCTTTAACTTTTCCATTATTATCTAAAATTATTAATTGTGCTCTTATTAAAGAACCAAGATACTCTTTTTCATGTGCATCAATAGGTTGTTGATTACAAGGTGAATATGATGATATAATTATCTCCTCAATCCCATCATTATCAATATCAACTATTTTATGATCTTTAATACCCCCATTGGCAAATTCCTTTTTCCAAAGTACTTTTCTATTCAATTTATCATAGCAAAGTAGAATGCAAGGTAACCACCTGTCACCAACGAGTTGTATTAGAAAATCCTTTTCTCCATCATTATTAGAATCAAGTTTACCTAATATTTCAGCAGATGTAAATCCTCTTCTTTTTGATTCTTCTTTAACAAAAATTCTATCATGATAATAAGAATTTCTTAAGAAGAAATTAATGATTTTGTGCAAATCTTGTGGCTTAAAGTTCGTACCAGTTTTCTTAGATAATTCCTTACATATATTTGTGTGCATTTCGGGTTTATGAATATTTTCATGAGTTTTACGGTTAAGTATAATTTTGTAACCATCTTTATAAGAATCTATACACAAACTGTCTTTCAACGTGTTGGAAATTTTGTAAGAATAAAATTTTGTATGGTTAACTACTATAATACTATCACAAAGCGAATCATAAAGATCATGATGGAATAATTCATACTTTCTGGATTTATAACCATCAGATTCAAATAAATAATAGTCTGCTCTATTCTTTGTTCCAATAATATATACTTTATTGTTTTCCTCATTATAATAACATGTGTTATAATTTTGGGTTACAGAAGAGTAAATTGAAAATCCTCTTAGTTCAATCTGTTTTAATCCTCCAGAATGAAAATCTTTGAAATTGAAATTGAAGTAGTTTTTTCCACCTTCTATAAAATAGCAAATATCATAATCATTATTTTCTGAAAGAAGAGTATAATGATTTGCTCTATCAATAATTGTCTTCTCAGCTTTAAAATACTCAGCATTTTCAAAAAGGAATTCGGGATTCAATATTAAAAAGATAATAGTGCCTATCACTAAAGTTGTTAGGATGTATCTGATTCTTAAAATTTTAAATAAAACAGTTTTCATTATTCTCCGCTTATAGCTATTTAGAAGATTTACTTTTTGCAATTTTTTTATAAATCCATACTTAAACTTGTCAATATATTCTGCACGTTCGGTTCCAATAGAAAAAAGTTTATGCTATTTCTAATGACTCTATAGCTTGATAGAAGAATTTACCATCTTTATTATTAATAGTTTTTTCAATATTCCTTTTTAATTCATAATGATTAAGCTTCTTTTTGTCGATTTTAATCTACATATTTGTTGAATTCTATCCACAAAATGCAGATCTGTTTGCAGACGAAGTTGCTTTAACAAGCATAAAATCACCTTTTTTCATGTTTGGCACACTAATTGTGTATTAGGAGAGCATGAAGAAAATTTTAATTATTGAAGATCAAATCGATGCCCAAGAAATGCTAATAGCTAGATATCAAGAAGAAAATGTTAAAATTGATTTAGCAGAAACAGGTGTTGAAGCATTCTATTATATTAATCATTATGATTATAACACAATCATTGTTTCTAATGATTTAAGTGATTTAGATGGTTTGTGGATTATCCAGCACCTAAAAAAACTGCAACTCTATGAATTAATTTTAACTTCAAAGTATAATCATGAAAGATTAGAAAAGGAAGCTGATAGACTGAAAGTAAGGTATTTAAGAAAGCCGTTAGAAAAAATGATCAAACGATCAAAAAAAATGTAGGGGGAGAAGAATGAAGAAGATTGCAATGCTTGTTATGTCACTATTTATATGATTTTGCATCAAGTACTGTAATTCAGTTAACCACAAATGCAAGTGATCCAACATGGTCACCTGATGATTAATATGTTTTATTCCTAAGAGATAATGATCTGTGGGCTTTGGATTTTAGTGGAAATGAAGAGCAAATCACAACAGATGGCATTTCTAGAAGCATTAGCACATGGTTACCTGCAAATGTAGACATACAAGATGAAAATTATAATGTCGAAAGTCCATTCTTCTTGCATAGAAATTACCCCAATCCTTTTAATCCTGAAACGACAATTGAATACAGTATCAAAGAAGATTCAAGGATTCTTATTGAAATTTACAACATCAAAGGTCAAAAAGTAAAGACTCTAATTAATGAATTTCGAGAAGCAGGATATTATTCTGTTATATGGAATGGAAAGGATAACAGCAACAAACAAGTTGCAAGTGGACTTTATTTCTACCGTATGAAAACAGCTAATTACAATAAAATGCGTAAGATATTATTGCTCAAATAATTGGTAGATTGATTAATACCCCTGCTAAATATATCTGGTGGGGGATTTTTTATATCCTGCGGATTAACAAAATTTTGTAAATCCTGTTTCTGACAAGGCAAACGGTCTAAATATGTTTTTCTTGACAATCCCATTTGTCATTTATTGTTTGCTTCAGTATGTCAGGAGGGAATGTGAATATAGAACTTAATGAACTTTTTGCAATTCAAAACAAGCTGATTTCTCTAATTCCTTTGAAGTTTAAGCGATACCTGTTTGAACAGATCAATTGGGATAACAGAATGATAACAATAACCGGAGCAAGAGGGACAGGAAAAACAACTTTGGTTCTACAACATTTTAAAGAAAAATATAAATCAGTGAAAGAATGCCTGTATTTATCGGCAGATAATCCATTAGTTCTAAAAAGTGGAGTTTATAATATAGCAAACGAATACTTTAAATTTTATGGAGATGCAATTATAATAGATGAAATTCATAAACAGCCAAACTGGTCTTCTGAAGTTAAAGCGTTATATGATGCTTTCCCCGATAAGAAGATAATTATTCTTGGAAGTTCCAAACTGAATATCTTGAACCAGAAAGGAGATCTCTCTCGAAGAACATTAATATATAATTTAAAAGGACTATCTTTCAGGGAATTTATTGAACTCAAATATGAAGTTAATTTTTCAAGTTTTGGTCTGGAAGAAATCCTTTCAGATCACATTACAATTAGCTCAAATCTACTTCAGAAAAACAGAAATATTTTAAAATATTTTATGGAATACAAACAAATAGGGTTTTACCCATTTTTTACAACTGTAGATAATTCTGAATATCAGGTTCTCTTGAATAATGTAATTGATAAAGTTATCTATGAAGATGTTCCTACCTTAAAAGATATCAGGAGTTCTTCTCAAGTTTCTCTTAAGAAGCTCATTGCATATTTATCTATTTCAACAATTCCAACTATTAACATTGGTTCAATATGCAATGAATTAGATATTCCCAAAGAAACTTTGTATGAATTTCTTGATCTATTATCCAGGGCTGATTTAATTAATATTATAAAGAAAAGAAATGCGACAGTTCGTTCTTTAAAAAATTCCAGGATATTCTTATCTAATCCTAATCTTTACTATGCAATAAGCAATGAATTATGGAAACATAGTGTAGATGTAGGAAATATAAGGGAAGCTTTTTTTGTTTCACAGATTAGTGGTTTATATCCGCTATTCTCTTCTCAAATTGCTGATTATTCAATTGATCTAAAAAATCTCGAAAATATTGAGGTGGAAATTGGTGGTAAAAATAAATCCCGTAAACAAATTGTGAATGTAAAAAATGGTTACGTTTTTAGAGATGATCAGGAAATAGGATTTGATAATATTATTCCTCTATACCTTACTGGATTTTTGTACTAAACTTTTGAATAATTAGTGATTTAAATATAATCCCCCACTGAACTTATTTTGGTGGGGGATTTTCTTTTACTTATATTCGATGACATCGCATATAAATATCTAAAAAGTCATTTTGTATCGTAAACATTAGACAACGTGAACAGTCAAAAACATCCGTTGTTGACAACTCAATTTGTCTTTCTGATTCATTATCGAAAATCTATCAAATCCTGATAATCCTGCTTCAGACAAGATGCAAAGTTGAAAGAACTATTAAGAGATTCTTCCACCTTCGCATGCTACGGCGTGACAGGTCGTCGAATACCTTCGTAAGTCCATTCTCAGAAAGACTAATTCAGATAATTTATATAATCCAAAAAATCTAATTATTCCTGTAAATTCTGATTCTAACAAAGAAGTAAAGCTGAAAGAAGTTCCGAGAGATTCTTCGAGGGTAAAGCTAATAGAATCCTCAGAAAGACAGCTTCATGATAATTTGTGGTTTTAGTTATTCTTTGCAGTTTAGATTACTTCGCTCGATGCCGCATGGAGATACCTCGTAAAGACAGATGTATTTCTCTTTTATTTGCTTTAATTATTGAAAAATTAGTAAATTCTTCGTCGAATGTCCTTGAAAGAATCTCTCAGAAAGACAAATTTCATTAGAAGCTTAGATTGCTTCGCTTGATGCCGCATGGAGATACCTCGTAAAGACAGATGTATTTCTCTTTTATTTGCTTTAATTATTGAAAAATTAGTAAATTCTTCGTCGAATGTCCTTGAAAGAATCTCTCAGAAAGACAAATTTCATTAGAAGCTTAGATTGCTTCGCTTGATGCCGTGTAAAGATACCATGCCAAAGGCAGGTAAACCTCATAAAGACATATACTTGTATTTTTCTTTTGTTCGTTTTTGTTGGTTTTGTTCGTTGCTAAAAATTTTTTCTATTTAAAAGTCTTTAATAACTTCTCTGCTTTTTTCAGATCCTCAGGCGTATCAATTCCTATACCTTTATAAGAAGTAAGAACCATTTTAATTTTGTATTCGTTTTCCAATAATCTTAATTGTTCAAGTTTTTCAATTTTTTCCATTCTGCCTTCTGGTAGTTTCACAAAATCAAATAACGCTTTTCTACGGAAAGCATAAACACCAATATGTTTAAAATTTGGAGTTCGGGATTCGGGGTTCGGAGTTCGGGAAAAATTAAGGGCGTTATTATTTTCATCACAAATAACTTTCACCACATTAGGATTTTCTATATCCTTTTTTAATTCGTGCATTAGAGATGCAACCTGAACAGATTGATCTGTAAAGGATTCAATCAATTTTCTTAGTGGATCTTCTGTAATAAATGGTTCGTCACCTTGTACATTAACAATAACATCTGCATCATTACAGCAAGGCATTTTATTACAAACTTCTGCTACTCTATCTGTACCACTTTTATGTTTTTTGCTTGTTAATGTTACTTTTCCACCAAATCCATCAACTGCCTCAAAAATCCGCTGATCATCTGTACCTACAATAACTTCAGCAAACAAACCGCTCTTTTGTGCTTGCTCATAAACGTGTTGAATTATATATTTATTCCCTAATTTTGCCAAAGGTTTTCCGGGGAAACGTGTAGAATCAAATCTTGCTGGAATTATGGCAATTACTTTCATTTTTTATTTACTCCCTACTATTTAAGTGTGTTGTATAATACTTAATAGTCATTGTCCCGATTTATCGGGAAAGCAATCTAAGTTTATAAGCAATTAAAATAAAAGAGATTGCTTCGTTTGTTATAACAAGAAGAAAAACTCGCAAAGACATATTTTTTTTGTTTCTTGCAAAAAGCACTCTATTTTGCAGACCACTTTTACTAGTTACTAATTATTATTTACTAATTACTGATCTCCATTTCATGATAGACTTTAAATAGTCTTAAATTATCTTTTAATTCGGTCGTTATATAGCTAGCTTTCAACTTCATTTGTGAGAGCTTTTCCGATGTCTCAATAGCAATTCTTTTCTCAGTGATCTCGTCTGTATTAATTACGGCTGATTGTATCTCTTTTTGAAGATATTTCGCAATCTCATATCTCGCTTCAGTCGCAGCGTTTACCCACGCAAGAACCAATGAGGATGAACTAACCGTTTTATTACAAATTAACTTGTTTTTAGTAACTTCCAACTTATCTTCTTCAAAATAATCTGGCATCCTTTGTATACTCGATCTCTGATTTAAGACATCTAATCTTAAATCAGATGAAGAGAAGAGACCAAAAAAGTAACCCAAAGCTTCAACTGAATCTGATAGTTCAAATGAATTGTAAATTTCTTTTGTCTTTTGGGGTGAAGAACTTACATTCAATTTAAACTCTGTAACATTAGATTTTAAAGTATTATCATGTGTCGTTGAGGCATATTTTTCAATCGTGTAAGATGCATTATTTCTGCTTTGCATCACTGCGGCCATTTGTTTTGCTGCTTCTACCATCTCATCAGGATTCATACTTTTCTGAGAAATTCCAACTACGAAATTATCCGGTGTATTATAAACCCATTTTGGAAGTGGTGGGACTTCTAATCTATCTTGAGTTTCTTGTTTGTAAATTTCTTTATGCGTTGCGCAACCACTAAATATCAATAATGTTAAAATCAGAATTAATATTTTTTCCATTTTCGCTCCTCTCAACTTATCCTATAACTCCTGTGGAGCATTGGACAAGTTTACAGACTTGGCACAAGCCAACAGATCTTGTGTTAAATCGATTTTGATCTCTTCTTTTTTTTATTTTTCTTCAAATATACAAGTAGTGAAGTTACGTCAATATGATTTACTCCCGGGATTCTGGATGCTTGTCCCAGGGAAGTTGGTTTGATCTTATTTAGTTTTTCTCTTGCTTCATAAGCAATTGACTCGATCTTCATATAATCGGTATCGGTAGGGATTTCGGAATGTTCCATTTTCTCAAATTTATCAATTTCTGCCATTTGCCTTATAATGTACCCTTCATATTTTATATTTAAAGCAATTCTGTTCTGGATATCTTTTGTAACATCTTCCGGAATTTTATATCCAAATGTTGTAAGATCAGAAAAAGAAATTTCAGGTCTTTTTAAAATTTTCTCAAACTTCATCGGCTCTTTAAGTTTTGGATGTTTATTAGAAGCAGTTGCTTTCAAGTATTCCATTTCTCGGTTAAATATTTTCTTCATAGTTTGAAACTTCTGCCAACGTGCGTCACTTACCAATCCTAATTTATAACCGATCGGCATTAATCTTTCATCTGCATTATCCTGACGTAGGAACAACCTGTATTCAGCTCGGGAAGTAAAAAGACGATATGGCTCATTGGTACCTTTCGTTACCAGATCATCCAACAATACGCCCATATAAGATTGTGATCTATCAAAAATTAGTGGCTCTTTTTTATCAAGAGCTAAAACTGCATTGATACCAGCTGCAAGTCCCTGTGCACCAGCTTCTTCGTAACCGGAGGTTCCATTGATCTGTCCAGCCAGATATAATCCCGATATAATTTTTGTTTCCATCGTTGCTTTAATTTCATCAGGAATCACATAATCGTATTCTATAGCATACCCATAACGAATAATTGAAGCTTTTTGCAGACCAGGTATGGAATGGATCATCTTCTTCTGTATTTCTGGCGGTAAACTATTGGAAGTTCCATTCACATAAGCTTCAAATGTATTTACGCCTTCCGGTTCAATAAAAACATGATGCCTATCCTTACCGGAAAATTTAACTACTTTATCTTCTATCGAAGGACAGTATCTTGGTCCTACACCACTAATAAATCCACCATATAAAGAAGACTTGTCTAGATTTGAATTAATTATTTTATGCGTTTCTGGATTTGTAAAAGTGAGATAGCAACTTACTTCATTTTTAATACTAATATCTCTATAGTAGGAAAATCCCTGCGGATTTTCATCTCCGGGTTGCTCCTCTACCTGATTTAAATCCATTGTTCTCAAATCTATTCTGGGAGGTGTGCCTGTTTTAAATCTTGCAAGTTTCAGTCCCAATTTCGTAAGTGAATCTGATAATTTATTGGAAGCAGGTTCACCTGCTCTGCCGGCACTAATATTCACGTTCCCAATATGAACGAGTCCTTTTAGAAATGTACCATTTGCTAAAATTACTTTTGGTGCAATATATTCTTCACCAAGGTTTGATTTTACACCTTTTACGGTTTTGCCATCAGCTCCCAGAATTATCTCATCGATCATTGATTCAACAATATCAAGATTATCCTGATTTTCTAATGTTTGATGCATGATTGTGGAATACTGCAATCTATCATTTTGTGATCTTGGTGCCCACACAGCAGGTCCTTTTTTTCTATTCAGCATTCTAAATTGAATACCTGATAAATCTGCAACTCTGCCAAGTTCACCACCTAAAGCATCGATTTCCCTAGCTAGATGCCCTTTTGCAGGACCACCAATGGTTGGGTTACAGCTCATCCAACCGATTGTTTCTATCTTGATTACAAAGATAAGAGTCTTTGCACCCATCCTGGCAGAAGCTAGCGCTGCTTCAATTCCGGCATGACCTGCACCAACAACAATCACATCATATTTATTCATAATTTCCTGAATGATTCATTATTGAATCAGATAATATTTTTATTTCAATCAATTTCCAAATGTTGAGAATAGCCTTAAGTGTCAAGATAGTTCAAGTTATAAGCTTTTTTTTTGATTTGACAAGGAAACCATAGTTTAAAGTTTTGAAAGCTGATGGGTAACAATGAAATAAGTAAGAATTGTAAATTTAAAATCATAAATCAGTATTTAAAATTAGGAGTTTTATAAAAATATGGCAAAGCAAAGAAAAACTGCAATAAATCCTAGAAGGGATGAAGATTATTCAAGCTGGTACCAAGAGGTAGTTAAAGCTGCTGATATGGCAGAAAGTAGTGATGTGCGTGGATGCATGGTAATAAAACCTTGGGGGTACGCCATTTGGGAGAATATTCAAAAGAACTTGGACGCAATGTTCAAAGAAACCGGTCACGTAAATGCTTACTTCCCGCTTTTTATTCCTAAAAGCTTTTTTGAAAAAGAAGCTGAACATGTGGAAGGTTTTGCCAAAGAGTGTGCTGTAGTTACACATACAAGATTAGAGGATGATGGGAACGGTGGATTGAAACCTGCTGGAAAATTAACTGAAGAACTTATTGTGCGTCCTACAAGTGAAACCATTATTGGTGCATCGTTTAGTAAATGGGTGAACTCTTATCGCGATCTACCACTACTGATAAATCAATGGGCGAATGTTGTAAGATGGGAAATGAGAACTCGTTTATTCTTGCGTACAACAGAATTTTTATGGCAAGAAGGACACACAGCTCACGAAACCAAGAAAGACGCGTTAGAAGAAACTTTTAAAATGCTAAATGTTTATGCTGAGTTTGCTGAGAAATATCTTGCTATGCCGGTAATTATGGGTGAAAAAACTGAATCCGAAAGATTCCCCGGTGCTTTAAGCACCTTCTCTATTGAAGCGATGATGCAGGATAAAAAAGCTCTACAATCTGGGACATCTCATTTCTTAGGATTAAATTTTGCGAAAGCTTCCAATATAAAATTCCAAAATAAAGATGGTAAAGAAGAATACGCTTGGACTACTTCATGGGGAGTTTCTACCAGACTTATTGGAGCTCTGATCATGGCACATAGTGATGATGATGGATTAGTACTTCCTCCAAAAATTGCGCCTTCGCATGTTGCCATAGTTCCAATTTATAGAACTGATGAAGAGCGTGTAAAAGTAATGGGTTTTATTGATAATCTCATCTCAAAATTAAAAAGATTGAGATACCACGAAGAGAAAATTCGATATCAAATTGATGATCGTGATATGCGAGGTGGTGAAAAACTTTGGGATTGGATTAAGAAAGGTGTTCCAGTTAGACTTGAGATTGGACCTCGTGATATTGAGAATAATTCGATTTTCATGGGAAGAAGAGATAAGGACGCTAAGGATAAATCTGGTTTGAAAGTAGATGATTTTGTAAACAACCTTACAAATATTCTTGATGAAATCCAACAAAATATCTTTGATAAAGCCTTAAATTTTCGTAGTGAAAACTCAATTGATATTGATGACAAAGATGAATTTTATAAATTCTTCACACCGAAGAATAAGAATAATCCTGAGATACATGGTGGATTTGCAATGAGCCATTGGTGCGGAAATCCAGAATGTGAAGAGAAGATAAAGGATGACTTGAAAGTTACTATCCGCTGTATTCCTATTGATGAAAAGGAAGATACAGGTAAGTGTATATCCTGTGGAAAAGAAAGTAAAAAACGCGTAGTATTCGCGAAGGCATATTAATGGATTTTTATATAAACAAAGGTGATGAAATAGAATTATTCAAACTTCTAAAAGCTGCTGGGGTTTGTGATTATTACAGCGATATCCGTCATTTCATAAAAGATGGACTTGTAAATGTGAACGGCGAAACTAACAAGCTAAAACACACAATGATCAAAATTGGTGATTTGGTGGAATATAAAGAATTCAAGATTAACATTGTAGAAAGCAGACCCAAAGGTGAGCAGCGGGAAGAGAGAAAAAAAATCTCAGAGGAATATAAACCCCAATCTCAACGTGTTCAACATGGCAAACTCAAATCATGGAGACCAAAACCAATAGAGCTAGAAAATGAGATGGATAATGAGATTAACACAGTATCTCAGAAATTACATGAAAAATTATTATACAAAAAGCTTACACTCTCTCTTGCTGAATCATGCACTGGCGGAATGATACAAGAGATAATTACAGCAAATTCAGGAGCTTCTGAATATTTTGCAGGTGGAGTTGTTAGTTATTCGAATCAGGCAAAAATCAATATTCTTAAAGTTAAATCGGAAACAATAGATAAATTTGGAGCAGTGTCTAAAGAGACTGCAATAGAAATGGTTAAGGGTACAGCGATAATTTTTGGAACAGATATCTCTGCTTCTATAACTGGTATTGCTGGTCCTTTGGGTGGAACACCAGAAAAACCTGTAGGCACAATATATCTTGCTGCCTCGATTAATAATAAAATAATCAGTAGAAAATTATCTCTCTCAGGAAATAGGGAGAATATTAGAAAAAAATCGGTTTTAATACTGTTTAAACTGCTTTTAGAGAATATATAATCCTTGCCAAAAAAACAACGATTGTTTGGTTTTAGTTTATACTCAATATGGAGATTTAAATGCATAAAGTTTTATTAATCGCATCCTTGATGATTTTTTCTAGCTTACTCTTAGCTGAAAATTTTGAAGTCATCAGCCAAAATGAAAATGAATTAATCATAAAATTTGTTCTACCTGAATACGATACAGAAATAATTTCTACAAAAATTGGTAATTTTAACAAAATCATCTGCTCTGATGCCTCATACCCGGTTGAAGACGGACATCCGTTATTGCCATTTTTCACGGAGATAATAGGATTACCAATTGATGGAGATGCAACTTTTCAGATAATTGGAAAAAAACAAAAAACAATTTCAAATTTCAAAGTATATCCTGCAGAAAAAATGAATCCTTCTGAAAATTCGGTAAATTATGAATTCTATTTAGAAAGAGAAATATACAATTCCCCTGTACTTCATCCAACCAATATTATTGAAAAAGGCTCTAAAGCATATCTCGGTGATAGGTATTTTATGGGATTCAATATTCATCCATTCCAATATCGAGCCAAAGAAAATGAACTACTAATAACTAATGAACTTACCTTTCGTATTAGCATTTTAGGTAATAAAAGCAGAAGTATCTCGCAGGGTGAAAACTATATTGATAAAATAGCTGATTCATTCTTCTTGAATAACAACTACTCAACGAATTGGCGAAAAGAAAAACAGAGAGCGGGATATGTCCCGCTTAGAGATAATGGCGAAGTAAATGAACTTCAGCTCATCATAGCTGAGGAAGGGATTTATAAGATAAGCTATGATTATATTATGGAAAGTCTGGCAGCTTTGGAATTTCCCATTGAATATGAAATGGCTTTCGATTGGGATGATATCGATCCCAGAAACTTAGAACTTTCCTGTATGGGCAATCCTGTTCCTATTCATTTCGTGGGAGCGGCTGATGGCTCTTTTGATTCGGGAGATTACTTTGAATTTTATGGAGATATTCATTACGGTGAAAACCATTATTATGATGATTTTACTTCTGAAAATTCATATTATCTAAAATTACTTGATCACCCTGGAAGTAGAATGGCAGTTGAAAATGGTGGATTAGGGAATATCAATGCGGGACAATTTATTATTCCTGAAGCATATCAGCATACCGAACATTTTGAACAGCAAAATTCAAAGGATCATCTTGGTAATCAATATTATCACCATCCTAATTTTCCGGCTGAATTTTATCGTGAAGATATTTGGTTCTGGGATAGAATTTATTCTCCATCTTTAGAGATTTATTCTTTTGATCTTCAATATCCAGATCAGCGACCCACAAAGCGCTTTACTGCTAAAGCGTGTCTCTTCAGTGTAACTTTTAATGAAGATAATTATTATCAGATAAACCACTCAGCCCAAATTAACATAAACACATCTCAAATAGATTCCCACGTCTGGTATGGACAAAATGAACAGATGCTTGACAACATGGATAATCCTTTGCCAAATAGCTTTTTGTATCACGGTGAAAATAATATGTATGTGAATCTACCTGGTATTCCGGGCATTGAGAATCAGCAAGTTTTACTCGATTATTTTGATGTGACATACTGGCGTGAGTACAAAACTGATACAGATGAAATAAAATTTTCCGAACCTCAAGATGAAGACTTAGGTTTGTTCCAATTTGAATTAGAGAACTTTTCTACTGATCAAGTTTCGGTTTATAAATTAGGGACTAGTTTTATTGAAAATTTACATATAGATTCTTTTTTGGGAAATGGCTCACCACCATTTAAAATATCTTTTCAAGATAGTCTGATAAACCATAATACAAAATACCTGGCTGTAGCTAACGACAATAAGAAACAACCCATTAGAATTATGCCAAATATCCCATCAAGCTTAAGGTCACAAACAAATTTTGCAAAATATATAGTAATAACCTTAACAGATTTTATTGAGAATCCTTCAATTTTACAATTTAAACAAACCTGGGAAGAACAAGGAAAAATTGTAAAAATAGTTGCACTTCAAGATATTTTCGATGAATTCAATTATGGTATTCGTTCTGCACAATCAATTAAAGAATTTATTCAATATGCTTATAATAACTGGAGTGGATCAGGTGTTACACATGTTCTTTTTATGGGAGATGGAATTACTGATGAGAGAGATAACAGTTCCAGTAGAGAGTTTAATCTTATACCATTTAGGAATGTCTGGGTAGAAAAATGGGGTGCAATAGCTAGCGATAATTGGCTGGGATGCATTGTTGGTGATGATCTGGTTCCGGATGTTGCAATTGGAAGGATCAATATTTGGAATGAAGACCAAATTGAAGATGTTGTTAACAAAACGGTTCAATATATAGATCAACCAAATTTCGAAGATCTCTGGCATAGTCATGTTACTCTTGCCGCTGGGGGAAATCCGGGAGAGGGCGCTGTTTTTGCAAATCAGTCAGAACTAATCCGCTCATTGTGGATACCAGACGATTATAATGTTAGCCGTGTTTATTGTAACACAGATGGTCTGCCAAATTCTTATGGTGGGAATACAACTGACCTCATCAGCAATATTAACGATGGAACGATCTATTTGCAATTCATGGGTCATGGTGGTGGTCATATTTGGGCAGATTATAATCTGTTGAATATTGCAGATATTGCAACATTTAATAATAATAACTTCCCACTAGTTGCAAGCCTTTCTTGCTATGGATCCGCTTTTAATACTCCTCAAAGTTCTTGTATTGGTGAAGGACTGATATTACAACCTAATCGTGGTGCTATAGGACATATTGGATTTACGGGATATGGTTATTTGATTGCAGATGAAGTCTTCAGCAAACACCTAACAGAAGCAATATTTGATAAACATGTACCTACAATTGGTGAGATCGTAAGTTTTACAAAAGCTAAGTTCTTTGCATCTTACAATTTTTCGGGTGTGGGAGTTGCTCTAACACATGGCTGCGCACTACTTGGTGATCCCATGATCGAACTCATTCTACCCTATGATCAGAAACAAATTGATTTGAATAAATATAATCTAGCAGAAGACGATACATTAGAAATCAGTTCTTATGTGGGACCACAGATCACTAATGGAAAATTTGTTGTGTATGATGAAGATGATTCACAACTTCCTCTAAATCAATATTATCCTTTTGAGAGACCTGCGGTTAATGATACTCTTTCAGTTTTCGATTTTATTGTTCCAGAAAATAATGACCCGATTTATTCACAATATGTTAAGCTCTTTGCTTATGGTGAGGATGGAGAAGTAACAGGTATCACAAATTTCACTGTCGGTCAAGCTGCGATGGTAAATTTGGAAGTTATACCAGACCCACCTGAGGATGGTGATCCCATTAATATTCGGGCTGATTTTTTTGATGAAGACGGATTAGCAGATATCTATTTTGTTCTTGAAAATGATAATTCCACTATTGAGATGATAAATGTGGAGGATCACACTTATCAATTAGCAACCCAAATACCTGCCTATTCTTCCGGTGACAATATTAGTTTCCATTTCAAGATATTTGATGCTATAGGAGATTCTACTATAACTAATTCTGAAACAATAACAGTTGCTGGTCCGGATCTTGTAATCGAGCATTTTGAATTATCTGAATATGAAAATTCGCCTGTAGCGAAGGTTCTTCTTCGGAATTCAGGTTCTACAATGGCAGGTACTTGTAATCTGAAATTGTATGATGTAACAAATGCCCAAGTATTATTAACCACTATTCAAATTGATCCGCTAAACGTTCTAGCAAATAGATGGGAGTATATTCCTATCCCGCTTCTTAATGGAGAGATTGAATTTAAAGCTATTGTAAATGAAAATGAAGAATCTTTTTCAGAAATAAATATTTCTAATAATACGATCTATTCTGATAGTTATTCGATAAATATGTTTGAAGTTGGAGGTTCGGGAACAGTAGTTTCTGCCTTGAGTCTTGATGACAATTTACTTTGCGAATTTCCGCAGGATTTCTTAGCAGAACCTGCAATTTTTTACATAAACTCAATAATTACAGAGGAACCTATAGATCAACCTGATATAAATCCGATCTTACCAGCGAACCTAACCGAATCTTTCTGCTATGAAATTGGAACCCTCAATGAATCCTGCCTGGCAGACACTATAGGTCATTTCCAAGATAATCAATCTATTACTCTTACTTTCAGTTACGATCCGGTCGATTCACTTACACAAGCAATGGAATCTGAAGGTAATTTTAATATTTATAGATGGGAACTGGAATATAATAAATGGGTAAAATATGGCGGATTGATTGATTCTGTTGCAAACACTGTAACTTATAATGTTAACCGTACTGGAACATATTCTATTTTGCAGAATCAAGATAACGAAGCTCCATTTATTGAGGCTAATGTGGAAGGACAGGAATATACACAAACTTTAAATTCCAGTCCCGGTCAAGAATTTACGCATGGCGGGTATATTTCAAAAGATGGAATAATCTCTTTTGTCTTGATGGATGCTAATGGAATTGATGTATTTGAAAATAGTGTTAAACTTTATCTTTCCGATGGCTCTGATGTTACAGAAATCGCAAGTGAGGAATACTCCTTAACGATTACACCTGGAAATCTTAATCAAATCCCACTTAAATATCAACTGAATAACCTTATAAAAGGGACTTATTATATCACTTTGGAATGCCATGATGTGAACGGAAATGAGGAAAATTTAGAAATTGAATTTATTGTTAATGATAAATTTGAAATTCTAAATTTTGCAAATTATCCAAATCCAGTGAAAACTGCCACTGTTAATCAAAATAATTCTGGCAGAACTAGATTTACTTATGTCCTTACTGACGATGCAGATAAAGTTAATATAAAAATATATACTGTGAGTGGAAGATTAATAAAAACATTCAAAGATCTTCCTTCCTCAGTTGGATATCATGAATATCCTCGAACCGCTTTGGGTTGGGACTGCAGAGACAAAGATGGTTATTACCTTGCTAACGGTGTTTATTTTTATAGGATAACAGCAACTAAAGGTAATAAAAAAATTGAAAAAACACAGAAAATGGCAATTTTAAAATAGGTGTATAGTATGAGAAAATTAATCTTAATAATAACTGTTTTACTGGCTTATGTTACTCTTTCGGCAGGAAGATATGCTGGTGAATTTATGGTGATCGGTTCGGGAGTTCGCTCTTCCGGAATGGGTAAAGCATTCACAGCAATTGCTAATGATGGATCTGCAATATATTGGAACGCTTCTGGTATTGCACAAATGCGGGAAACAGAAATTGGACTTATGAGAGCATTCTTATACAACGGTCTTGCATCTTATGATAATTTTAGTTTCTGCCAACCTCTACCTAATGATGTTACAATTGGTTTCAATTGGACCAGATTATCAATAGATGATATTCCTATTTTTCTAGAAGAGCATTTAGTTGGAAATCCCAGTTTCCGCTCTGCATATTATGAATACAATTTAACAGGAGAAGCAGATGGCTGGATGACCAGTACCGATGACCTCCTGCAATTTGCTTTTGCAAAACATATACATTATGATCTAAATCTGGGCTGGTTATTTTTTGATGTTCCTTTTGAATTTTACTTTGGTGGAAACATAAAATATATTAAACGTAGAGTTGATGAAAGTATTGGGAATGGAACCGGTTTTGATTTCTCGTTTTTAACCAGAACAAGTCTTGCTGTTCTTTTTGAAAGAGATTGGTTGGGAGACTTCTCTTTTGGGATTAACTTTCAGGATATTGGAGGAAGCAATATTACTTGGGAAGTTACTGATGATAATTCCGATCATCAAGATGAAGTGATGATGAACAGTAAAGTAGGAATGGCAATAATTCAACCGCTCCCATTCATCAATTCAAGTCTTACCTTATCCCATGATATTGATTATATTTACAGTACTGTACATCATTTCGGATTAGAATATAAATATAGTAATCTAGTCGAGGTTAGATTAGGTTATTATGATTCTAATTTCACTACGGGGCTTACAGTTATGTATAAAGATTTTGCGCTTGATTATGCATTCCTTACTAATAATTTAGCAAGTACAAATCGTGTTGGATTAAGAGTAAAATTCTAACCAGGAGTTGAAAATGAAAATTAACTTACTATTTTTTTTAACTATATTAGTTTTATTTGGATGCACTGGTGAAGAAAGTTTGGGAGTTGATACGCAAGCCCCCAATAAACCGATGTTAGTTCCTCATTTAGGTGATACAGGTGACGGTGGAAATTCCAGCATTCCAGGTGTAAATTTTTATAATTCATACGATACTGATTTTGAGAATAATGGAATGGATGCAGTGATGGAAGGTGATTGGATAAAAACACAGTGGGACCGTCTGGAAGATTCTGACATAGATTTTCTTAAGATATTTAGGTTCAGTGCTCAGGATTATTCTGCAGATACATTAAAATTTATCGATACCGTAGACTATGAAGAACAAAATCATTATGTCGATCAAACATCAATGACGGATAAAAATTATTTCTATTTTATTGAAGTATTTGATAATGCTGGAAATTCAACTTTCTCTGATACTACCGGGTATAAATTAATAGATAAGCCTAATTTGATATCTCCAGTTGATGATTATT
>Ga0307989_1000670_pt1 | contig 21099 bp, 17 predicted proteins | sample EllFjometagen185_FD_203164 | JGI IMG/M metagenome (GOLD analysis project Ga0307989, IMG submission 203164) | Marine microbial communities from Ellis Fjord, Antarctic Ocean - #185 | ecosystem: Environmental > Aquatic > Marine > Unclassified | place: Southern Ocean | collected 2014-10-08
TTTAGTACCTTATAAATTATTTTCTGCGTCTTTTCAGCAGGAAGTAATTTGTTAAGGTACTTATCCTGAAAGGGCTCAGCAGGAAGTAATTTGTTAAGGTACTTATCCTGAAAGGGCTCAGCAGGAAGTAATTTGTTAAGGTACTTATCCAGTTTACCTGGGCTAGGATTGCTTCGATTTTCTCAATAATTGGTTATAATAACAAAACCGAAAAGCGTGTGATATTTTTTAAATCCGGATTTTTCAATAAAAGATCTAAATAAATTTTCCAAAGAGTAAAAAATAATAGGTATAAATTTTGTCTTTTTTACTCTTAAATTGTTTTTAATTTTAAGCATACACAACATAACTTTTTTTTTAGTCAGTTTCAAGAATATTCATCAAAACAGATTTTGTTCATTTTAATAATTTCTTTCTGCTGATTGAGATAAAACGGTGTATGTTCCAAATCCCTGATATATCTTATAATACGAATGTAGTTTTTCGGGATCAATTTGTATCCAGGTTTTACCAGTGAAAAAAATATGTAATCTTCTGTTGTTTAATGGGTCTAAAGATTATCAAACTTTTTACTCAGAGAATTGCGCCCTTTATTGGTTTTACTGGATATTATCTATGTTTTTTAAAATAATTAAAAAAATAATATTTTCAATATGATACCTCTTATAGTGGAATTTAATCCGCGGAGTCATATTTATATTTTTCCAAGTACTCATGATATTAGACTTTCTTATAAAGATCAATTGTTTCTATTAGACTTAACATAGAGTCACTTCCCTTGTTACCGGCTTTGGTTCCAGCCCTTTCTATAGCTTGTTCAATGCTGTCTGTTGTTAATACACCAAACGAAATCGGGATATTGCAATTTAAGGAGACCTGAGCAACCCCTTTTGAAACTTCACTAGAGACGTAATCAAAATGAGGTGTTGAACCCCTAATAACAGCTCCTAAAGCTATAATTCCGTCATATTTTTTTGTTAATGCAACTTTCTGACAAGCCAATGGAATCTCAAACGCACCCGGTATTCTGTATATGGTAAAATCATCTTTATTACCTCCATGACGACAAAATGAATCAATAGCACCTTCCAGCAATTTATTTGAAATGAAGTCATTAAATCTGGCTACAACAGCGGCAATCTTTAACTCTTTTGCACTGTAATATCCCTCAATTACTTTAATTTCCATATAGGCTCCTTTTGAAATTATTTCGTTACTTACTCAAATTGAGTTTTGATAAGATTTTGGAATACATTACTATATTACTAAACAAAAACAGTTCTTTTTGATTTTATGGCAGTTTTGTTTCAGTTTATTAAATTAATCAAATAACAATTCCTGATATTTTGCATTTTGGTAATCTGTCAATATCTTCGAAGTTGATTCTATAAAATGAATGAAAATTTGAAGTTTATCAATGATCAATTTAATCATTAATATAAAAAATAGGCAGGGTATTGCGGCATTTTTTAAAATTATAGGAATTATCTTCAGTATTTAAATTATTGCTTTGTGGATTTATATTGAATTAATTTTGTAAAGCCATGGTGGCTACTGAAAAAAAGAGTGAATTTTATGAAAGTCTTAAAATTGAGTTTTACTTACTCATTATCATCAGACATAATTTTAGAGTGTCATTAAATCGGATGATATATTTAAATTGACAAATGATAAAACTCATGATTAATTTGATATTGAATTCATGTGCTTAACTCTGTTTATTATGATATGTGGTGATCAACCTGGGTGAATATTCTCTTCCCGATAGAATCACAGTTTTAACTAAAATATCAATATTTTAAAGAAATCAATCATGTCTTCGGTATCTCTTAGGTGTGTTTTGATCCTGCCAAATGCATAAAAAGATCTTAAAATAGGTGTAGAGACCTAATTGGGAATCAATTACTTATTTTAATCAGAATAAGATTCTCGTATAATAGTGAATTATTCGGCCCTCTATCGTTTTATTATCTATTTTTAACGACTAACAAAATAATTTTTTAACCGATTCTTTATCATTCATCGAATGTCAATGAAAAAGAGCAATTCTAGATATCTATATTCCAGACTCCTGTTTCTTTTGTGCTTTATTATGATTGGCAACGGTCAATTGTTTGCCAAATTGATAGAACCGGAAAGCCTTTTGTTACAAGTGGTTGAAAGCTATAAAGACATATGGCAAATGTATATCGAAGTTGAAGTAAAGGTGTATGATCCGGAAGCTTTTTTTCCTTTGGAAGAGAAATATGACGAAGGTACGCTTCCTTATGAACTAACGGAAAAAACATATTCACAGAACATGATATGGGTTCGGGATGAATATACACTCATTGAGACATTTGATCTGGAGGGCAATCCGTTACATTCATATATTTTTGAAACGGAAATCAATCAGTTTTCACAAAATCTCCAGACAAAAAGATTATTTACTGATGAAGATGTTAGATTTCCCCATTTTATTTTTTATACAAAACATATTTCAGTATTGAAGGAAAGATTATCTGCCTTAGGGGTTTCAACAGATCAGGTAAAAATCAAACAGCGAGATTTCAGTAATGTCTATCAACTCGGAACAGAAACTGAAAACATATTAGTCGATTCAAATAGTTTTAAAGTTCTTGAAATAAATCGGCAGATTCAGATTTCGGGACGATATTATCCATCAAAGATAACATTTGCTCAATGGGCTAAAAAGAAAGATCGAATTCCTGGAGTTACCCAGTTTTTTATCGATTCCCGCTTGTTTAAGGAGATTCGCATTAAAAATTATCAAGCCAGAGGGTTCTATAGTAAACGGCGAAGTTTCCTGAAGAAGTATAAAAGTCTGATTCCCGTTTCAAAGCAGTTTTCTCTGGATTGTATATATTCCCAGTAAATTTGTTGCATTTTGAGCAATACCATTTCTGTCCTTTAAGGTACCTATCCTATTTATCAGGAATAGGTCTATTACGTTTAAGGACAAACTTAATTTAACATACAGGTTTTATAATGAGACTCTTAACATCATTAATTATTCTCTTATTTTGGGCTCAAAGTACTACTGCTGCAACTGTTTACGATTCGATTCTAATCATTGCTAATGATAATGTGATTACACGAAATGAGGTAGAAATCCGTGTTTATGAGTTGGCGAGTAGAAGTCGGATAGATATGACATCAGCTAGTCAGGTTGAAAAACTCCGATCAACAGCGATTGATCAGCTTATAGAAGAGGTTTTACTGGAAGATCAGGCAAAAAAACTGATGGTCAGGATCCCTGATGAAGAACTGGATGTTCAAATTGATCAATTTCGAAAAAAGAGAAATCTCACCCAGATTCAATTTGAAGAGCTTTTAGAACAACAGAGAATTTCCCTGAGTGATTTCAGAAAAAACTTTAAAAAACAGTTATTAAGAAATCAAGTTATATCGAGAGAGATTCGCTCAAAGATCAGCATTACTGATGAACAGCTCAAATTGGTTTATGATAAGAGAGCAAAACTAGTTACAAGAGTGCATGCTCGACATATATTATTGTTATTGAAGCCGAATGCACCCTCAACTAAAGTAGATGAAGTTCGGACAAAAATTATAGGAGTAAAGAAAATGATCGAGTCGGGTACGTCATTTCAGGAAATTGCTGATAAATACTCGGAAGATCCATCTGCCAAGAATAATCATGGGGATCTTGGTTTTTTTGAAAAGGAGGATATGGTAACTGAATTTTCTGAGGTAGCATTTAAGCTGGCACAGGGAACCATTAGTGAACCGGTTAGGACCTCTTTTGGTTTTCATCTAATTGAAGTACTGGAAAAAAAGGCTGAAGCCGGTCAGGAATTTTCAAAGGTAAAAAATAAACTGCATCAACAGGAATATCAGATGATTTTCAAACAGGAATATCAAAATTATATTAAAGATTTAAAAGAAGATGCACGTATCGTTAAACGGTAAATTATTATGAGTAAAAAAAAGATACTAAAAATTCAATCTGTTTTTTTATTCATAGCACTTTTGATGATGGGTAGTGTCTATGCTCAGTCTTTTTTGAGTAATCAAAGGGAAGCTGATGTGTTACCTGAAAGTGAAATACAAAGTGATGCGACTTCCAAAGGAGATGAAGACTGTGGAGCTGAATGTGATGAAAACAAATCTGGAATTATTGTAAAAAAAGCAGGTCAGCTGGTAAATGATCAGGATAAGACCGAACAGATCACACCCGAATCTGACAAGACGCTGTCTACTCCCATTTTAAACGAAAATATCGATAATTTGGGTAGAGATGAACTAATTTCAGATAATGATTCTGACCCAAAAATAGAAAATGATGAGAGTCCAGAGAAGTCTGAAAATGAAACAAATCCTCCATCGATCGTTGAAATTGAATTGAATCTTGACTCGCTAACGAAGATTTCTGTCTTGATAAATAGTGGTGAATTTAATTTGGCGTTGGCCACATTAGGCAGATTTTCTGATAAAATTGGTGAGAATATTGAAGATGAAATGCGCTTTCAATTAAAAGAGCGATACCAGTTTTACCTAATTAAAGTAAATTTTCACCTGGGTAATTATGATAAAGTAATGGTTTACGCCAACAATTATTTTGAACTTTACAGCAATAGTGACCATTACTACCAGGCCTTCTATTACTTCACTGCATCACTTCATTATCAAGAAAAACCTTTGGAAAGAGTTTTTATGGTAACGAATGATTTTTTTGAGAATCTTTCTTATCGACAAAGCTCTAACTTCAGGAAGTTTTTAATTCAAGATGCAATGGAAAGAAAAGAGTATTTTACGGCTCTGGGTTTTTTAGAAAATGCCAATGGAGAACTGATACAAGGGTTTGAAAAGTGGACAGGCAATATACTGAAAAATATCAATAATACTGAAGATATTGATATTATTATTGAGAGATATACGGTTGATATAATTCAGTCCCAGGCAAATTTAAGGAAAATTCAAATGCTTATTCGAGATGGGGATTATCAGCAGGCGCAAGCGTATCTGGATCTTTTATATGAGAATGGGAAAATTGATGATGCAATGTATGGTGAGTTACATAGTCTTCAGAATTTTATTGATATCGCTTTAAATACAGAGCCGTATAAAATTGGTGTTATTCTACCATTTTCTCATAAAAGTAAAAAGGTTGCATTTTTGGCAAGGCAGGTATTGGACGGTCTAGAGTTAGCCTTGAGAGGGTTTTCCCGAAGCGATAAACCCATTCAATTGGTAATCAAAGATTCTGCATATTCGAATCAGAAAGTTCGACTTAATCTGGCAGAAAGAGACAGTTTGGTAAAAGACCTGGTTAGAGAGTTGGTTGAAGAAGATCGCGTTATAGCTATATTGGGTCCGCTTGCAAAAAATACCTCTCTGGCAGCAGGAGAAATGGCAGAGACCTACAAAATCCCTGTTATCTCATTTTCACTGACAGAAAATATTGGTAGAGACTTTCCTTTTTTGTTTCGATTCCAACGCAGTGCAATGGAAGAAGCAGTTGCATTAGCAAAGTACGCAGTGAGTTACCTACAGGCAAAACGGTTTGTTTTGTTTTATAATGTAGATAATACAGGAAAAGGGTTTAAGGTAATGCAGGCCTTTGGTGATACGGTTAAAGAGTATGGGGGAGAGGTCGTTGGTTTGTCACGGATCAATAAACGACAAGCCGATTTCAAAGATAGCTATTTGAGCTTTACAGGGGGACTTAGGAAAAAATCCGAAGAAGAAATTGAAGAGCTGAAAAGATCTGGACAAAATAATATCAAACCTATTGTTGATTTTGATGCGATGTTTGTTCCTGCGAGAACCGATACATTAAAAATAATCTCTGATTTTAATAGATCATTTGATGCAAGTAGAGTCTGGATTCTTGCTGGAAGCGATCTTAACGTCCAGGAAAACCAGCTGCTGAGGCATACCAGAAGACTTCGGTTTATTGATGCTTTTCCAATTAGTGATCTACGGACGCATTTGCAGCCCTTTTTTGAGTCTCATTGGAAACAGTTTAACTATAGAAGGAATTACCAACCGCCGACCCGATATACAATTTATGCATATGAAGCGCTTGAGATTTTGACGGCTCTTTTGAATGATCCCCAGCATCATAACCGGGAATCATTAAGGAATGCGATAAATCAATTGGATGGATTCCCGGTCTTAACCGGGAAAGTCAGTGTTGGTAAATATGGCGAACTCAATAAAAGCTTAAATATTCTAAAAATTAGAAATAAAAATACGGTTGCAATATTTTAATTTTTCTTTTTCAGATATTTAAAAATCGGTGAATCTGCTTGTAAAATCAACCTGGAATTACCCTGTAAAACCGTCTTATAGCTTTCTAAAGTGACAAGAAAAGCGTAAAATTCAGGATCTTTGCTATATGAGTCACCGTAAATTTTGATTGCATCCGCATCAGCATTACCTCGAATCTCTTCTGCTTTTCTATAGGCATCTGATTCAATTTGCTTTAACTGTTTTCCCATATCACCTAGAATTACCGCTTTTCTTGCTTGCCCTTCAGAACGCATTCGCTCTGCAATTCTTTGACGTTCTGAAATCATTCTCGCATAGACAGTCTCACGCACTCTGTTGGTATAGTTAATTCTTTTCACTCTGACATCCAGTACTTCCATCCCAAAACTGTTTGCCACAGCCGCTACATTGTTTTTTAAAATCTGTGAAAACTTGTCCCTTCCGACAGTTATCTCTTCTTTCTTAGTGTTTGTTTCAGTTGTTTGGGTATAACGGGACTTCCAGTCTGAACTTCTGATAATTTCGACCAGACTGTTTTTTGTTACAAAATCTCTGACTGCACCATTGATCAAGTCATTAAGTCTTGATTTGGCGCGGGTTTCATTGTTCATTCGTTGAAGAAATAGTAACGGATTACTAATTCTCCATCGAGCGGCTGTATCTACCCAAATATATTTTTTATCCTGGGTTGGGATTTCGTTTGGTTCTCCATCCAGTTTTAATATTCGTTTTTCGAAATAATTGACCTTCTGAATGAAGGGTATTTTAAAATAGAGACCTGCCACTTCAATTGAATCCCGTATGGGCTCACCAAACTGTGTGATAACGACCTGTTGGCCTTCGTCAACAGTGAAAAAACCGTTGAATCCAACAAATGCAATGATGAGTGCGAGTATTCCAAGTATTCGTTTCATTGATTGTTCCTTGGTTATGTTATGTTTATTTTATTTGGGATGTTGAACTATTCCTTCCTCTATTTGTTAACGTATCGCCAAGATTTAATAACGGAATCATGCCTTTTTTATCCTGATCAATGACCACAACTTCCTTTACATTCGGCAGAACTTCTTTCATTGCTTCAATATACATTCGGGTACGGGTGACTTCCTTTGCATTCACATACTGCTTGTATATGGAATTGAATCTGGCAACGTCACCTTTTGCATTATTGATGCGTTGAATGGAATAACCAAGTGCTTCCTCAACGGTCTTTTTTGCTGTTCCCTGTGCTTTAGGAATTTCAGTATTGGCTTGTTTTTGTGCTTCGTTACCCAGTCGGATTTTATCCTGTTCCGCTTCATTGACTTCATTAAACGATGGTCTAACCGGATCAGGCGGGTTTAAATCCTGAAGTTGAACAACGACCAGCTGGATGCCGGAGACAAAGGAATCCAATACGTCCTGCATTTCTTTTAAGGTGGCTTCGGCGAGTTCTTCTCTGGTCTCGAGAACGTAGTTGAAATCTCTGTTTCCAACCAGTCTCCGTATGACAGATTCCGAGATATCTCTGACTGCTGCTCTGGGGTTTCTAATATTGAATAAAAAATGTTCGGGATCTCGAATTTTATATTGGACAACCCAATTCAGTTGAATAACATTTTTATCAGCAGTAATCATTAAAGATTCTAAATCGAGCGCATTTGAAGATTGGGTATAGTTTCTGGAAACATTTTGACGGTATCCAAATTCTTCTTTTCGAATCGATTCCACATCCACTTTTTTGACAGTTTCGATGACTGGAATTAAAAAATTTAAACCCGGACCGGAAGTATGGTGGAATTTACCAAATCGAAGAATAACTCCCTGTTCATTGGGCTGTATTTGGTAAAATGACTGAAATCCAAAAAAGACAACAACCAGGATTAAGAAAATCATTCCAAAACCTATTCCACTTGGTGGTTTGATATTGTCGCCGTCTCCTCCTGACGGTGGTTGTTTGCCTTTTTTAATATTAAACAATTTTTTTAATCCTTGCTGAATCAGTTCGTCCAGTTCCGAAGGTTTTTTCCCTCTATTTTCCCAAGGATTCTTATCGTCGGGCATAAATTTTCTCCATTTAAAAAGGTTTTTTGCTCCCTTCACATCGTTAGTTTATTGATACCTATTCTTCTAGTATAATCCTTGAATTACAAAACTTCTGTCAAGGAGAATGAGTAATAAAAAAAAAGCAATGATAGGTTGACTGTTGGCGCGTTTAAACGATTGTAAGACTTAATAAGGTTTTGAAACGATATGTGTTAAAAGATTTTTTAAAAATAATTAAGTAAAAAACCAGGTTTATCAATATGATTTATATTTATTTTTTCTTCTTTTTTGGAACTCATAAACCGCTTTTTTATGTTCCTTATAGTTGGTGGTAAATTTATGGGTTCCATCTCCTTTTGCCACAAAGAATATAAATTCAGTATCTGCGGGTTGTACTGCAGCTATCAAAGATTCTAAACCTGGATTAGCGATCGGAGTTGGAGGCAGGCCATGATTTACATAAGTATTGTAAGGCGTTTTTGTCTTTAATTGTTTCCGGGTAAGATTTCCATCAAAGTTTTTAATTCCATAGATTACTGTCGGGTCTGTCTGAAGTTTCATATTTTTTTTCAATCGATTATGAAAAACAGAAGCAATAATATTTCTTTCACTCGATACGGATGTCTCTTTTTCAATGATTGATGCCAGAATAATCGCTTCATAAAATGTCAGTCCGTTTTTTCTGGCTTGCTGTTCATAGTTTTTTGGAATGTTTGTATTGAAGGTTTTTACCATTGTTTTCAGGATTGTTCTTTCAGAAGTATCTGTTGCAAACAGATATGTTTCCGGGAATAAGAATCCTTCAAGGGTTTTAGAGTTTTTTGAGTATTTAAATTTGTCAATGAATTTTCTGCTAAAGCAATAGGATTCGTATTCTCCTTTATTCTTCAACTCTGATTTTCTCAATATTGAAAAAATCTCTTTCATTTGTAATCCTTCTGGAATGGTTACTCTTACTCTTATATTACTTCCCTTATCCAGTATTTTAATCAGCTCAAGCATGGATGAACGACCCTTTAGATGATACTCTCCTCTTTTAAAGTTTTTGCTTTTACCCAGAATGAAAGAAGACCACTTGAATAGAAATGCGGAATAGACTAACTGCTCATTTCCCAGCTTTCTGGTAATTTTACTAAGTCCCTCTCCTTTTTGGATAATGATTAAAACTTTCTCTCTTGAATCAGAACCATAAGGCATATTCAGTATAATGACCCATAATAATGAAACCGAAACAATGAGTACTCCGGCAATGATGAATAAACGTTTTTTCACTTTTGAATATCAATCAGAATTATTGACTCTATAAAGAGCGATGGTTATTTTTTGAAGAGAGGTTTTAAAAAGAAATGTTATCGGTATATACAAAGCCTGTCCATATCAATAATTATATCCTTTCTATTTGTGGATATCGTGGATTACCAGCAACTTTGATAGAAATCTGTCCAGACTTATTCATGTAGCTTTTTAGAATATCATGTATGAATCCGAGCTTTTTCTGGTATATTGGGGTCATTGTTGCCTTGATTTTTAGATCTAGTTTTGAGTTGACAATCCTTTTCCAGTTCTGTTTGATCGTCCCGTTGACCTGAAAGGAAACATCCCCGGTACTTTTTGTTGAGATTTCAAGTATTTTGTTTTTTAAAGCAATCCTGGCATCCACAGATTCAAATCGGGTTTCTGGCAATTCAAATGGAATATGTGTGATCTCTTTTTTTCCTGAAAGACCGAGTTCTTTTACCATAACATTAATTGATCCTTTGATTTGATCGGTCTTTATAAACTGCCCTTTGATGTCCAGGGTTGGTCGTGAGGTGATAATATTTGTCTTTCGAAGTGGGACATTTCGGTTGGGCTGAATTCCATCACCGGCAAAATGAATCGAATAGTCCGGATAAATCTTGACGCTACCCTTTATAGTGCCTTGATAAAGGGCAAATCTAAATGGAATTTCCTGGAATATCAGAATCTTTATTGGGTTGATTCCAATTTCTATTGATTGAACCTCAAACATATCGACGTTTTTATTACTTTCCTTAACCAGAATTTTATAAATTCTGAAGGAATGAAAGTGGGTCGAGGCTTTTTTAACCAGGGCTGTATAGTTTTTTGGAAGCTGGCTGTTAATCTTGAACTGTATCCAGGATGTAATTGTCTCATTCGATAAGCTCATCCAGAATGATAATGCGAGTATGTAGATCAAAATAATCAAGGTAAAGACCGAGACGAATATTTTTTTTATCATGATGGTTTTGTATTTCTATTTGCTGCTTAAAACAGAAGATATTCTAAAAAGTGCTTTGTTCTGATAGGAGGGGTTAATATCTATACTATCAACGATAATGACAGGTTTGGAATTTTCAATACGATAGATTAGATTGGTCAGTTCAGTTAGGTTTACCCCATCGATTTTCAGTATCAATCGATATCCACCTGATGGATTCTCTTCAACTACGGTACGGGACTTTGATTTTAGTTTTACACTATGCAAAATCTGATCGATCCTTTTACTTAATGACACTCTCTGCATTTTGTTCACCCGGACCAGATAAGATAATTCCTGTCCCAGTAAATCGACTTGTTCAATCTTTTTTTTAATACTGGTGATACTGGATAACTGTTTATCCTGATAATTATATAGAGGAATAATTATAAATTTTATTGAAAGCAGAGGAACTAGGATTAATATTGCTAACGCTGATAATATACGTTCTCTTGGATTTAAATCTATCATTATGAAATAAAGCGAAATAGTATAAAAATTCAGTAATGTCCGGTTAGGTTAATGCAAAAGCTGGAATGGGATCCCTGAATCGTGCTTTTAATTCTTATGCTAAGATTCAGGGATTCCATTTCAGTGAATGTTCTGCAAAAACCTAACCGGACATTACGGATAAAAATTAATTTAATAACAGATTGTTAAGGACTGATAAATTGAATCGATACTGAAAATTCCACCGATTTATTTCCCAGACTTTTCTCATTATAAATCATACGATGAGATTTTTTTGGAAACAATGTTTCCAATTTTTGTTTTAGTGAATCAAATTCATTTACTGATGAAACCGTCCCAGAAAATCGAATGGATTGTTCATTGAGTGAAAATCGTTTTAACTCCAAGGTAATAATATCTATTTTTAATAGTGAAATGTCCGTAAGTGTTTTTGATATACGATATGTTCTTTTTGAAAACTTCAAATTGTTTCTGCTTTCATTCCTGAGTTTATTTACTTTTTCTTTCAAAATTGAAAGCGCATTGGATTTTGAAGTTCCTTTGGGAAGATATTTCTCAATGGTTTGATTGTATTTTGTATTGAGGAATTTCAAATCGTCCGATTTGGTTTTCCCGTTGTATATGATGGACCCACCAAAAAGAATCAAACAGCAAAACAGTATAATCGCCGATAGTAAAAACGCTTTAAAGTGCTTCTTTAGTTCACTGAATAACAGGAAATGAGATTTGACCAGATTAATTTTTTGCCGATGGTTGAGCAGTGAGGGAGTATAAAACTGATCATAGTTAGTTAAAGCGGGATTTGATTGATGGCTATCCAGGGTATTCAATTCAATTTGTTGATCCTGATGAATTAATATTTCTTCAGAGGTATTATGGATGGAGATTTTAGAGATGTTTTCTTCTTTAAGTTGGATCGCCTTTATTTTTTGGTTAATGTGACTGATAAACTCGGGATTTATTCTATTTTCATTCGTAGGGTTGACCATTTTTGTTGCTGAAGTATCAATCAGAAAACCATCTTTATAGACAAATAAACGGGCAATGCTTTCAAACTCATCAAATTGCAATAAAATTTTATTACCGAAATCCGGTTGGCTACGAAAATCAAGATCAATAAGATTGTTGAGTGATAAAATCCAACGAAGTTCTGCATTGTTTTCCTTACAGAACTGAAGTAAATCATTATAATCTTTAGATTTAATTGTATAGACGCCTACATCTGAATGAGCGAGGGTTTTGTTTTTTTGGTATGAAAAATCATAAATATAGTTTTCAACACTATTTAATAAAGTATCTTCAAGTTCAAATTCCAGAATATTACTTATTTTTCTCAGATTGATCGGGGGGAATTTGAAGTATTCGTATTTTAAATAGTCCTGATCAAGGATAAAATTGATCTTAATACCTGATAGAGATTCTTCTTTCAAAGAGGAGTCTGAAAGGGAGGAAAATAAACCTTTATAATCGAAAGATCGCCTAAAAATAACAGGCTCTGAAGAATCTGGAGAAATATAGCGGATATTTCGCTGAGTGATTAATATATTCAATGATTGCATAAAATATATTTATATTGCTTAAACGTTCCACTTTGTTATGAAACAACGGTATTCAATATTTATTGTTTTGAGCATGATTATGCTTGAAAAACAGTAATTTTAAATGGTGGGTCGAATCAGCCCAAAAAAGCCAATTTAACAGAAGCGTTTTTGGGCTAACTGATCTATTTTGATATTTGAATAAAGTTAAACGTATTTCTAATTAATCCTGGTAACCGACATATTCTGGCTCTGCATTGTTATTTTCAAATGAATGCGATTGAATTGCAGGACGAGACGTGTCTGAAAAACCTTTTGAAACAGCAGATAGAAATTCATTTATCACATTTGCCATATTCATCATTGTTGTCTTTTTCTTCTTAATACTTATGATATCAATATCTAATAAAAGACCTGGTTGTACATGATATGGATTAATCTGGTTAGTGAACTCTTCAAACTGTTCCTTTAAAAATTTAAGTCTTGTTTCAAGTACCAGACGGGTTTCATTATTGTGTTCCTGAAATAGCTTATCGAGTTCATCCTGCAGTAATCTGAATCGATTTGCCAATTCATCAAGTCTTGCTTCATCTGTTGGATTTGATTTATTGACAATCGTCTCTTCAGGTTGAATAAAACTAATTTCGTTCCACAATTTTTTTCGATCATCAGATGAGGTGTCCGGCTCACTTTTCGATTTGAAAAAGCCCTTTTTTTTCTTTGGATTCAACATCCTTTCTGACAACGTATCCCAATCATCATATTCTTTTTCTTCACGATCTTTAACATAAATTCCCTCACAGACGTCCCATAAATGAATAACTTCTTTTTCCATTTCCTTAATCTGGTCTGAATACGCTTTTCTTAGAAACTTAAGCTGTTTCTGGTCGTAATAAACCAATCTCAGATTGTAACGCTCATCAGGTAATTTTGCCGTATTTTCCTCTTCATACTCCCGGATTACGCATTCTCTTGCGTTTTTATAATTCTCAATATACTGGTAACCCATCTTACTTTTATCTAAGATAGAGGTAATAGTGTTCACGGCAACATTGAATCCCCGGTTTCTAATATTTTCATTATCGATCGTCTTCTTGATATTTTCTCTGATATTCAGTGCATCGTAATCTTTTGAATCAATTTCAGCCTGTATGCCCTCTACAGCATCCAATATTCTTTTTTCAACAAACTGATAGCGTTTGGAATCATCAGAATTATCATCAGAAATATACTTATCCATGATTCTCAGTTTTTCAAATATTCTTTCTGAATCACCGATTTCCTTATTGCCCTCGTCTGCCAACTGTTGGTTTATTTCATCGATTTCGTTGTCAATTAGGTCATGTATGTTTTTGGCGACAATATCTTTAATGATTGATGTAACCGGGACCTGATAGTGATAAATTCGGCTTATTAATTCTGAATCAAGGATACTGATGGACAGTTTTAAATCCATTACCGTTTTTGGTCGTCTGGCATTATCTCTGAATGTACATTTTTCAATAGCGTAGGAGTTTTCTCCTCGAATAAATACACCAACATCTGTTTTTTCTCTTAATAGTGAATTTGTATTTGTTTCAAGTTCACTGACTCCCTGCTCAATATGGCTTTGAAGATGTCCATACATATTGACAACAGATTTTTCGATTTCACCGGTATTGAAAGTATCGGATCCACTGACTCTATCAAGAATCTCTGTTATTTCTCTTGGCGTATATCGATTAAGGGTTCTGCTCTCTTCCTTATCAACCAGATCTCTGACCTTTTTATTCATTTCATCCTCCATCGTCACTAAATAACGATTGAGCATGTTTTGAAAGTCCTGGTTGAAATAATTATGTAGTTTGGATTTGACAGATCCCATCACATCAAGCTTTTCCAGTACTTCGGGGGGTAATTTAGCGTGAATATGATTAAGAATCTTGTCTACTTCTTCATCAATAATATGTTTGGCTTCTTCATATTCATCTCGATCATGCCTGTTCATACTATTTCTAGATCCGACAGCACTGGGCTTTTCAGGATGAACAAAATTAGGACCTTTCACGATTGATTCACGAACCATTCTAAACTCCCATAGTTAAAAACTTGTTTTTATTCTTATATCTTTCAATATATCAAAATAGCACCAAAATCACATATCGGAAGTCAGATTATTTACTTCCCATTTGTTGGGCGATTCGATTTTTTTCGTAGTATATTTTATTTCCCGATCTTTCCGGGTAAATCTTTGGTTTTGACAATAGGTTGAATATTATTGAAAAGATTTACTTTTGTCAGGAATAAATTAATGTAACTGATTGAATTATTACAAATTGCGAAAAATAATCTCAACCTACGGGTAAAATATATTTTAATCTATTGTATTTAATATACATTACTACTGTTCTTCGGGTGATACAATACCCGTCTAGAACGGATTTTGTCGATTTCTATGTGATAAAATAGACGCTAAATGATGAATTAGCTTTCGGTCTTATTTACCAAGTGTACAGGCTAAATGCAACTATTTAGATTTTTGATACCTTAAATATAAGTTTTTCCGGGTGGTAACATTATTATCATCTCTAGTAAAAACAGCAATCCTATTGTTTTCTTCTTCTAAGTCGATATCAAGTTTAAAGTGCACCTGCTTTCGTTGATTCAGCGTAACAAAATTTTTGTAAAATATTTTTTTATTATTTTGGAAGATATAAACATCTTTGACACCCTCTGTATCTAGAATTTTTGCTTTAAATTTGTAGCTATTTTTTTTGCTAAGCAGTTTTGGGGATCCAATTTGTATTGATGGCGCCATATTAGCAATTACAGGGGCTTTTTTGAAAAGAGGAACCTTTAATTTATGATTGATTGAACTCAAAGGGTATGTTCCATCAAGAACAGTTAGAGAAAAATCGAGATCTTCGTCTACCGGGATTTTTTTAAAATCAAACTGAAAATAGACATCTTCAGATGAATTTACCTTCAACGTTTTAATGGTCTGCCGGCCTTTTTTGAGAAAGACGTCTTTCCCCTCTCCATTTTTTAACAATAATGTAAGTGCTCCGGAATCACCTTTCCCTGTATTGGTAATATTAACTTTCAATACGATGGTTTCATTTTCCTGAAGTATTCCATCTCCATTGCCAGATGAATTAAACTTACCTGAGTCTATAAAGGATACCTTGTAACGAAACTCAGGTCGATTTTTTCCCTGGATGATAAGTGCAATTGAATCTGAATGAATATCCTGCTTCATCTGATCTGTAAATTTAAAATGTATCAGATTATTTCGGGAAGGGGCTGATTCCGAAATCTTGATAGGAATATACCACTGTTTAGAGTCGCCCGGGTCAAGTTTTCCGAAGGCAAATTGTCTATCATCAAAGTTGTTATTTTTGCTTTCTGTTATCGCTAATAATCGCGAAATTATTTTGTCTCCAATATTTTTTGCTTCAATGTATAAGCGGATTTCGTTATTCGCCGGAATGGGCCCGGGATGCTTTTTCCAGGTCTCTTTCTTATCGGAGCTGTTTTTCATTTCCAGCCAAACTTTACTTTCAATTTTTCCTGTCCCTTGAGTTGCATATTTATTCCAATCTGTAGGTATTGAGAAAGAGGAAAAACGGTGTATCAAATTTTGTTCCTGAACGGTCTTTTCCTCTTCAACGAATGAAAAAGAGCTCTCTTTCAGGTTTTGAAAATTATGTCCCTGGTTTTTGATGAGAAGTTTAACCGCTGTGTTAACCAGATAATCCTTATTCAAGCGTCTGATTTTTTGTTCTTTGTGGCTGAGGTCTTTTTCAGTTTCAGTGGGTGGTTCCTCTTTGTTATATAAGTAAAATAGTGTTTTTTCTGCGCTTTCGGCTTTATCTCCCCATTCAGAGAAATTTTGGCTAAGACTTTTTTCTGCTCTATTCAGCTTTGGAGAGGTGATATGTAGATAATCATTGGTAATGATGTAGGGAAGTACGGCAATATGGGGTGCGACTCCCACTGACTGAATAGAGATATTACCGGGAGTTAGATACTTTGAAGTGGTAATTTTTAACGCTGAACCTTCCTTGAATTCGTGGACTTGTTGAACAGATCCTTTGCCAAATGTCTGGATGCCAAGTACCAAAGCGCGTTGATTTTTCTTTAAAGCAGCCGCTACAATTTCCGACGCAGATGCAGAGCCATTGTTAACAAGTAAGATAAGCGGTATATCAACAATACTCTTAAACCAGTGTGCTCTATAGCTTTTTATCGAATTTGGGGTTAAACCGGAAGTTGAAACAATGACACCTTTTCTCAAGAATCGATCACTGACTTTTATGGCTTGATCTAATAAGCCACCTGGATTATTCCGTAAGTCTATGATAATTCCCTGGAAATCATTTAAGTCGTAATCTAAATCCTTAAGATGTGAATTAATTTCATCAAGTGTATTTTTTTGGAATGTATTTACCTTTATGTATCCCACCCGTTTATTTTTTCTTTGAAATACATGGGATTCAACACTATTTATTTTAATAATGTCCCGGGTAATGGGATAAGTTTTGGACGCTGTGAACCCCTTTCTCATAATATGCAGTATAACTTTTGTTCCTTTTTGACCCCTGAGTTTTTTGACGGCATCACTCAAGGACATATTGATCGTGGATTCTTTATTGATCTGAACAATTTTGTCATTCGCTTTCAGCCCTGATTTGGATGCCGGTGTATCATCAATGGGGGCGATAATTGTCAGTGCACCCTCTTTCAATCCTATCATCATCCCAACTCCGCCAAAATTTCCAGAAGTACTCGTACTGAAATCAGAATAGATTTCAGGAACCAGGAAAAATGAGTGGGGATCAAGTTGTTTTAAAAATCCATTAATAACAGCTGCATCAATATGTTCAGGTTTTTCACCTTTTTCCAGATGCTGTTTCACAAAATAGACGATTTTTTGCAAAATATAGTTGAGTTCATTCAAATCTTCAGGCTCACTAATCTCATATTGTCGTCTAAATTGGTCAACTCTGACATCAATGGTGACATTCCCATTTGATTTTTTATATTTGGTCATCACCGGAGCAATATTTGTGGATAGTACCTCCAGAGACCCTTGAAGCATTTTATCCGGTATCACTCGATTGCTGTCGACGTAAAGCTGGTTAATTATCCCCAGAACTTTTTTTATTAAATCCGATTTGGGGATAAATCGTTCTGCCGTCAGGCTTTGGAATGGTAAACTGGTAATGAGTACCAGAAGAAAAAGAATTCGAATAAATCTCTTTTTGGAAGGATAAATGCCCTGTATTATCAATCTCATAATGTAAAATAGTCTAGAACAGATTGGAATTACTCCTGGGATGAAATCATGCCACCTTTCATTTTAAAAAACCATAGTGTCATTGTATATTTGATCACAACTGGTTCACAACATCAATAGCATGTTCATAGTATTTAGTAGCGGTTTGTTTGATTGTCTCTTCGTTTTTTGTGGTTTGTTGCATGGCAATACTGTTCTCCAGTCCCAATGTAAGACACTTTAGAGCTTGATAAACGGGTAGTACCTGCTTTACTTCTCTATCATTTGATAATTTACAGTATTTAGTAACAAAATAATCTGAAAGATCATTTAAATCCGCATTTCTTAACTGAACGGTTAAATCTGACAAGTCAGAAGCGACATCAAAGTAACAATTCCTTAACGGATCAGATGTTTTTGCCAGTACCATCACTTCATCTTTATTGATATTAATTTTGCGCGGAATAAAGCATCCATGGACCTTTTTGATAGCCTGTTTTTTAATTCTTCTAAGGAATAGTTTTCGATTGTCAGACAAATATTTCTCCAGAGGTCTTAATATCAAATCAATCATTGTCTGAGTTATTGTAATATTAAGATATTTTTTTGATTGGTAAATCAGGTCCTGGAGTCTTAGGTTCAAAGAATCAGGTGTTCCCTGATCTTTTGAATCTGAGATTTGTGTATTTTGATGAAAATTATATAGATAATTACATACCGGGTCTAAAATACTTTCAGTTAGCTTTTCTTTATTAATAATGATGTCTAAAAAACATCTTTCTGGTAACTGATTCATCTTAATGGCATGAAACATCAGTTCACTTGTAGTATTTGGTTGATCTGTAAAATAAAATGAATCCGCTTGTTGAATCAGTGTTACCAATTCAGGTTCAAGGCCTGGAGAGTGCTGTTGAATTAGGCCTACGATTTCCTTACAGAATACCTCTTCTAATGAGACGGCACTTTTAGTATTTTCTGTCTTCTTAACTTTATAAATTTTCTTTCCTGTCTTGAAAATCCAATAGTTTTGGGATTCCTGATACTTGATTATCTTATTTGAATCTGGAAAGAATCCCTTTTCCATCAGAATATTATAAAATACAGGTCTGCTTTTTTTAGTTGGTGACATGATATAAAAATCTTTAAGGGTTCTATTATATTTATTAGTAACAGTTTACAGATTTCATTGACGCAATGTTGTTTTCGTTTTGATGGATGAATTGAGAAAATCCCGGTGGTAAATAAAACGTTATTTCCAGGGTGGAAAATATCCTAAGAGGATTATATCCAAGACTATCAATAAACAGCAAATTGGAAATTGCTTTAAGGAACTTACAGACTAGATGGATTTTATAAAGCCCTTCCCGAATATAATAGTCGTTTTTTTTAATATTTAATGGCAGAAATAGCCTATTTGATTACTGAGTCTAATCTGGTTAATCTTTTTTGTCGATATAAATCAGTAGCTCATTTTAAAAAAGGAATGTTTATATACTAAAGTAGCATTTGATTTCAATTATGGAATATCTGTGTTTAAATTTTACAGATTTGAATTTTGTGTTGTTTAATAAAAATCAGTATTAATGTTGATTTACCAGGATTGGAAAAAGAGACATTGTTTTCGTTCAGGTATTATTTACGGTTTAGTGGTTGCCGGATTTACAGTGGATAATTATCTCTTTCTGCTGTATTTGTGAACTTTAAGAGCGTTAATTGAATGGGAATATAGGGATATGGACATTAAAAAACCAAAGTCGTAATGAATAGTTTTTATGATTTTGCAAAAAAATTTAATATTGTCTTCGTCATATTAATATTGCTGAATTGTCAGATATCTGATGGTGAAGAAATAAAACGGACTCACAGGTTTATTCGGTCTATGGCAATGAGTGAAGCTTGTACAGCCCTTGAAGGCAAAGAGTCAATTGCCCATAATCCTGCCGGATTGCTGGTTAAAAACGGAAAATGGTCTATGTCTTTTCCACTAATCTGGCTCACTTTTAATGATACTTTAAAACAATCATTGAATGGTTCGATAGATATTGATTTTAATGATCAGGAAGGATTAGAAGAGTTGAAAGGTACGAGGGTATTTGCTGAATTACAACTGGCTATGCCATTTCTCTATTTTCCGGATTCGGGTGTTTTTTGGGGTGTATCGACAGATAATTGGATTGAATTTATTTTTCCAATACAAAGTATTATTCCCATGGTCCATTTGGAATTGGTTAATCAAAATATTGTGGAATACGGTTTTGCCTTTGAAACGTTTTTAACCGGTCTCAATTTTGGGGCCAATATAAAATTCGTCCAAAGAATAGGTGCAATCGCAGATATTAGCTTGCTGAGAGCTCCTAACTTAACCCAGGAAGAATTATATCAGGAGTATAGTCCTGATCCACCTTCTCCGAAGATTATATTAGATATTGGATTTTTGTACCGGTTTGATCATCCTTTGAATTTTAGAGTAGGGATCTCTGCGCTTGATATCGCCGGATTGGATGTGGGTGGCGAAGGCAGTTTGCATTACGGGAGTATTGACTATGGAAGTGTTGGTGTCGTAAAGCAATTTAATTCCGTGGGTTTTGCGGCCACACAAGAGCTCGATAATCTGGATATCACATATAGTGCAGATTTTCATGATTTTACCTTCAACTATTTTCCCAATACAAGTATTAAAAGGCGAATTGCATTGGGTGCTGAAGCGGCCTTTGGAAAAAATCCTGATGATTCATATTTGATGATTCTGGGTGTAGGATTAAAAGAGCTTGAGTATCCCTCTTTTGGCTTTTCCGGTAAACTCGGAGTTTTAAAAATTAGCACCGTTCAGTGGGTTGAAAATTTCGGAACTGAAAATGTAAAAAAACCGGATAAACGATATATGTTTCAGATATCTTTTGATTTTTAAACTATGAAACTTTTCCATAGGTCCATATTCTTTTTTATTATTTTTGTTATTTTTATTGGAATGGTACTCTGTTCCTGTTCTACAGAAGAGACCAATACCTGTGAAAATGATCAACTTGAAGGGAATTGGGGAAGTATTATTTCAAGTTCGTTGTGTTCCGCTGAGCAGAAAGGGGAAGCCTATTTGGCTTTGGGTGGCTTTGACTATTTCGATCTAATAACAACCAAAGATCCAACATTAATTAACATGCTGGGACTGGCTGCAGATAATTGGCAAACGAAATATAGTTACTTTTCTCAGGCGGCTGAACTGGTTCGTTCCAGCTATAAAACCGGGACTGATGCGGCAAAGAATATATTTTTTTTAGGGTCATTTTTAGCCAGTTATACCTATATGACGGGAACAC
>Ga0307989_1000671_pt1 | contig 21081 bp, 25 predicted proteins | sample EllFjometagen185_FD_203164 | JGI IMG/M metagenome (GOLD analysis project Ga0307989, IMG submission 203164) | Marine microbial communities from Ellis Fjord, Antarctic Ocean - #185 | ecosystem: Environmental > Aquatic > Marine > Unclassified | place: Southern Ocean | collected 2014-10-08
TGCCGCAGATCAGATTTTTCATATGCAAGAGGCTTTTCGGAAGAAAAAGAAACTTACAGATTTGATATAAACGGAGAATTAAAATGACAACTTTTTACCTTGCCCATTTTGTGGCAGTCACGACATAAGTATGAAAGAAGAATTTGATACTTATATGAAAAGAACTTATCAGGTTACCTGTAACGAATGCGAAGCGGGTTCGGGAGTTTTTGAAAGCAGAGGCACTTTTGAAAATATAGCATTCCAAGAGGCTATAGTATCTTGGCAAACAAGAGTTATAAGGAATTTCTAAAACAATAGAGAACCTGAACTGCCTCTCATTGAAGCACACTCGCTCAGGTCGTAGGGTACAGGGAAAGCGGTCACATAGTTGATTTGATATAGTTGCAAATATTGACAATCTGCTCGTATAACTTGTACCTATTTATAATATAATTTGAAAAGTTTATTTAATAGAATTGAAAATCAATAAAAGGGTTAAAATGATAACAAAAGATTTGCTATTGAAGAATGTGGGTATGAATTGATATATGTGTGGGAGTTTGATTACAATCACGACCCCACAAAAGAAATTAACAGATGTATAGATTTTATAATGAAGAAATAATGCAAGATAGAAAATTTATCGATACAATAGAAACAGACGAATGGGAAGTCGAGACCGACACAGGTTGGCAAGATATAGTGGCGGTCGGGAAGACAGTGCCATATAAGATATGGACCATTCAAACGAGTTCTTTCAAATTGAAATGTGCAGATAGTCATATCGTATTTGATGAAAATTTTAATGAAATTTATACGAAAGATGTAAAGGTAGGAGATAAAATTCAAACTGAGAATGGTGCGGAGTGTGTCGTTGGTATATCACAATCCGAAGACACTGTTAATATGTATGATTTGCAACTTGAAAATGGCAATAGACGTTTTTATACATCTGGAATTTTATCTCATAATTCCATCTGGCTGGGCAACTTAGCAGTCAAGTCAATGAAGTTGGGGTATAATACGGCATTCGTATCATTTGAGATGAAAGATAAATCAGTTGTTAAAAGAATGGGTGCCAATGTATTGAATGTCACGATGGATGAATACAATAAATTTTCCAGAGACAAGAAGAAAATGAAGAAGGCCATTTTGAAGGCTCGTGAAGTCGATGGAATGAGCATGAAGGTTCCGGGAGCATTACACATCAAAGAATTTCCGACCAGTTCGGTTGGCGTACCCGAAGTCGAAAATTATTTATTGAAGCTACAGGAAACGAAGGACATTAAACTCAGGGTCGTTGTGGTGGATTATTTATCTATCATGTCAAATTGGCGCAACCCAAATACCGAAAACACATATTCCAAGGTCAAACAGATTGCAGAAGATTTAAGGGCCATGGGTCAACGAAACGCTTGGACAGTCGTGTCAGCCCAGCAATTGAATCGATGCTTGAGCTTGGATACGAAAGTACAAGTAGAAAATCGTGGGGTTATTGAAATTAAAGATTTAACAGAACATGACAATATTTTAACGGTAGATGGATTCAAACCAGTAACCAAAATATATCCAATAGAAAAACAAATGGTATATGAAGTCACAACCAGGTCTGGAAAAACCATTAAATGTTCAGGAAAACATATATTCCCTACCAGTAAAGGATACAAAAAACTGAAAAATATTCATATTGGTGACAAATTATTTTCAAAAAACTATTAATTTGTTAAGCGGTTATTATATATAAAGTAAAATAACAACCCGATAACATGAATATTCAAAAATTATCTTCGTACACAACGTATAAAAATTTTGATTTTAATAGTTTAACAAATACTCAAAAATATAGTCTTAATCAATATCTTGAAGATAAACCAGGTCGGACAAGTGTGCCAGATTCGTTATTTGTTTTGTTGATGAATGATGAATCGGTGATTGATTACCCTCAGAGGATGCAGAAATTAAAGGATCTTGGCAAAGATACTACTTCAGAATTGGCATATGAATTGAGATATGGAAAAGAGAAAGCGGACGCCAAAAGATCTGCCCGTTTGAATAGTATGTCTAAATTATCATCAAAAGATTATTGGGTTGATAAAATTGGCCAGGCAGAAGCAGATAAAAAATTTAACCGCACTAATAATAGCCTCCCCAAAATGATCAAGAGATATGGATCTATTGACGGTCAAAAACGTTATGACGTGTATTTGAAGAAATGGAAACATTCACATTCTCTTGCCGGATACATTGATAAATATGGCCCGGAAGAGGGGAAATTGAAATATGATGAAAAAATTAAAAGATATTCATTTTCTAATTCTTTGCCAGGATATATTGAAAAACATGGAATAGAAAAGGGTACGGAATTATTTAACAACAGAATAAAAAAACAGGCGTATAAAGTGTCATTGGCTGGATACATTGATAAATATGGTCCAATAGAAGGTCCTAAAAAAATACACAAAATTAAGAATAATTTATCGTTAGATAAATTTATTTTGCGATATGGAGAAAAAGAGGGCAATCGAAGATACAAAGTTCATTGTAAAACTATGAGTAGAAATTCAACTCTACCTGGATACATTGATAAATATGGCCCGGAAGAAGGTTCAAAAAGATATAATCAAAAGTTGTTAAATGTTGCAGTCGGACTGAGTAAAGCTTTCAAAGGTGGGTATTCTACCATTTCCCAAGAATTATTTTGGAATATTTTTGAATTGGTAGCAAACAATCGAAGTTGTATGTTTGCGGAAAGAAGTGATAAAGAGTTTTTCTTACATGACAATGTTAATCACAAAATGTATTTCTACGATTTTAAATATGACAATAAGATTATAGAATTTAATGGTGAATATTGGCATGCAAATCCAAACAAATATAATGCAAGTGACATTTTATACTCGGGTAGAACAGCCTTCGAAATATGGGAACGTGAAAATGCCAAATTACAATTTACAAGAGAACAGGGATATGAAGTTTTGATCATATGGGAAGGTGAATTTGAAGCAGACCCAAAAGGTGAAACTGATAGATGTATAGAATTTTTAAAGGGATAACATGGAAATTTATGAAGATGAAATAATTAGTATTAAAGAAATTGGATATGAGGATACTATTGATATTGAGATTGATTCAAAAGATCGAACGTTTTTTGCCAATAATATCCTAACTCACAATTCAGGAATGTCTTCAAATGACATAAGTATGGAAAATACATCCGAGTCAATTGGTCTGGTGTTCACAGTGGATGCATTATTTGGGATCCTCCAGGACGAACAGATGAGAGCGAACGGGGAATATAAATTGAAAGCTGTTGCCGTCAGAGAATCCGACCATTTGAATGACAAAAAAGAGTTCAAAATAGATTACAGTCACATGAGAATCACAGAGCAAAAGAGTGGAGAAGTGACGAACACCAGCAATGAAATTTTTAAGCCAGAGGACGGAAATCTTTCAAAACAACTTTATCAAGAGAGAATATAAATATGCTTACTAAAATAAAAATCATACCCATACCAAAGAAACGTCGTCGAAAATATAATGACAAGATTTTTGACAATAATTATAATACTGGCTCCGTGGAATATGACATCATAAATGAGAAAATGGAATTGGACAGATCTTATATTGGAGATAAACTGAGTCCATATTATGATCCCCAGACTCAGTACCATACAATTGAACTCAATAAACTCATAGATGCCATATATGAGGGGACCGTTTGGCAAGAGGAATTTGGACTGACCGGAAGAATACCAAAGCATTTACTGACTACCATATTTGATTACTTTGCAGATAGAATAGAGGAGGGAGCATATACGTTTTCCGAGATCTTTGTATCCATCGCAGAATATTTGGATGTCCGCCTGAAAACATTATATGAGATGGTCGCACCAATATATAAGAGACGTTTATTGGAGGAGTTGGATGACAAATATAATGTAATTAAAAATTCAAATATAAGTCCACTATTCTAATGACCCAGAAAAATCGATATATACGATTGAATGATACCATAATGGCCATTCAGGAGTGGGAAACTCGCCAGAATTTCCCGCCTGAGTTTTTTAAGTGGGATCTTGCTCAGAACAAGAAAACATTAGAAGGAATATTGGATACAACAATACAGGTGCCAATATTGGACGGCAAGGAATTATTGGTTCCGGAGACCTGGTGGCAACATTTTAAGGAATATTATTTTGGGGACTGGCTAAAGAAAAAATTCCCAATTCGATACATAACATATCAGCCCTTGGCATTTTTTACAAATTATAAAGATATCGAGGCACAACAATTAAGATTTTTAAAACAGACAGAGGAGAAGGAAAATGTTTGAATCAGAAAAAGGATATTCAGTCAAAGCAGACAGCTTAGTAGTAAATCAGCATTTCTGGATAGAAGATGTAGAGGGTGGGCTACCCGGGGAATATACAGAGTTCATTTGTAAGTCCCCAGTATCCGACGGACTTGATGGCATGTTAGAAATAATGGCATTCAGTATCCGGGACAACATGGACAGAGTAATTAGAGTGAATCCCCGACAGCAAAGAGAAATCTTTGTACAGAAATTGGGAACCGGCTGGCAACAAATTTAAAAAATAAAGAGATATAATGAGGACAACGAAAATGATCAAATTTATCATGGGGGCATTATTGACTCCCGAGATTACAGAAGCTCTTGGAAACAAATTTAACAAAGCTCCATTTGAAATATTGAGTGATGTGAACATTGCAGGTATTGTATACAAAACAGAAGAAACACCCTTTCATGAAAGAATTGACACGGAATCCATGGATGAATTTTTCCAGGAAAATTTCAAAATGATGTCCGATAATTTCGGATTGATATTGGCGGAGTGGGTTAAAATTGTAGCAGACCAGCAGTTGATATTAGAAAAAAAATATGGTGGCACGGACAGTCAAGAATTCAAAGATGAATTGAGTAACTATGACATGCCGGAAAATCTGGACTTTGATTGGTTTTATACTATCAAATAGGAAAAAATAATGAAAAAAACTGCAGAAAGATTGGGCTGGCTTGTTGGGGACGATTTAGGTCATAAATATAACGCCAATGGAAATAGGATGTATGAGATAAATGGTCATGAATATATGGGGATTATCCCAAATGGTAGTCATGTTATAAAAAATACTGAAAATAATTTATTTGAATATAGTTATCGATATATCACGCGACGTTTTGTGAATAATAGCCTGCGTGATCGAATAAAAGAACAGGCAAAACAATCTCAACTTTTCGAAAACACAAGACTTTTGATGTTACTATCACTCGGGAAAAAATAATGAAAAAACTTAACACAAAAAATATATTCTTCATTAGCGATCTTCATGCGGGCGTACATGCAAACTCAAGCGAGTGGATGGAAATTCAGGAAAGTTATTTCAATGAATATTTAATTCCATTATTAAAAAACAACATGGAACCCGATGACATATTGGTCATTCTTGGGGATATATTCGAGAGCCAACAATTATTGAATGTAAAGGTATTAAATATAGTTTTGGGCATTATAAAAAAACTATCCGATTTTATACCAGTTCATATTATATTGGGTAACCACGACACCTACTTAAAATCAACAAACGATATAAATTCAATAAAGATTTTCAATAATATAAATAACGTATTTATTTATGAGAGTCCCGAAGAAGTTGAAATCTCAAAGAAGAAATTCCTATTTTTTCCATGGCATACAGATCGAACAAATGAAAGACAAGCCATTCAGGATCATACGGATCTTGATTATTTATTCTGCCATACAGATTTCATAGGGTTTTCATATAATCGCTTCGTCAAATCCCCAATTGGAAATTCCCCAAGTGATTTCAGTCAATTCAAGAGAGTGTTCAGTGGTCACATTCACTGGCGCCAAGAATCTGGCAATGTAACGATGGTAGGTTCCCCCTATGCGCTTACCCGTGGAGATGTTGACAATGTGAAGGGAGTATATAGATTGGACGTTAAAAACGACGAGACATATTTTTATCCAAACAATCACAGTCCCAAATATCAGGCATCCACACTGAGTAACATTTTAGAAATGACATTCGGGGAATACCAGAAATACATCACGAACAATTTCGTTGACATAACGGATAGTGATATGTGGGGATCATTTCCGGTGGATAAATTGCGGGATATGTCCGGCAGTGCCAGAAAATTTGAAATGAACAATTTACCTCCCAAAATCGATGTCGATGAATTTGAGGTCAATCAGGCACAGATAATGAGTCTTGATTTCTTACGGTGGGCGGATGTATATGTCGACAACCTGGGAACGAAGAAGGTCATGAAGAAGAAATTATTAGTTAAATTTAAAGAGCTCTACGAGCTTTCACAGGGAGAATAGATGGTAGAATTATATGTCAATGAAAAGGAAAAATATGCGTTGTTTTCAGTCAAGGATGAGTATTGGAGACTTGAATTTGTAGGTGGGAAAAGGGCAGCGGTGGATGAGGAGACATTCAACAATCGTCCCGAGGGGGATTTTCAAACAGTTGAATTTGAAGCAACTGAATTACCGGAACTAAATTTCAAACTCAGTCTCTGGCTAAAAAATTCACGATACTCAATAGACTTAAAAAATTTATATGTTCAGGCACAGAATGGGGAAGTTACAATGGAACAGGTTAAGCCAAAGTTACATGCGGCCACCGGCCTGAATCAAAAACAACGAGCTCTACATTATAAATATAAATTTGCGACATTATTTGAGGACCTGAAAGATGAGAGCAAAGACTGAAATAGAAGATGAAATAGAAGAATTGAGAAGGGATTTCAAGGACACTTGGTTAAATGAGGATGAACAATATGCCCAGAACAAAGTATTCGCAATTGAAGGTGCAAGTAATGCCCTGAAATGGGTAATGGAGGAACGGGACTTTGTCTTTGAAAGTAAAATCAAAGAAAAATATGAAGAGGATGATTCGTTGATTGATGAAAATACTAACATTCGAATTAGTTCCGAGGAGCAGGTTCCGGGATCATCACTTCAAATACAAATTATCACTCCAGAAGAGCGAGAGGAATTGAAAGTTCAGAATGAAACACCGGAGGAAACCTTACCCGAAAAGATAATAATTGCCAGAGATCTGCCTCTTGGCTCGATAGAGATGTTCAATGTGAAGGGACAACTTACGGAGACGAAAACCGAAACATTAATAAATCCCGGCTATTCATTGGTATTGGACAAGGACATTGAAAAGGTTGGAATTGTAAAAAAGTTCATGGAAAAGATGTCAACTGTCAAACAGATGGCCAAAACTTATATCATGTCATGTCCTCCTCCAGCTGATGAAATCGTAATCCCAGGCCTCGATGAATTTCCAGAAGAACTCCAGGATGTTATTAAAAATGTACATTTGAGACATGCGGAAACGTTAAGAAATGCTATGATGGCAGTAGATGCAAAACAGTTAGTACAGAAACAACTCAAGGGTGACCAAAACAGAATTACATTAGATGGAGACATAAATGAAGATTAATTATTTCAGATTTCGAAATTTCTGTAGCTATGGAAACACATGGCAGGAATTCAGACTTGACGGAGAACATGGCTACAACTTGGTTTCTGGGATTTCTGGATCTGGTAAAAGTTCAATTAATGCCGCAATCCAGTTTGGCCTATACGGGCAAATTCAGGGTCGGGTATTATCGGATTTACCAAACAGAGTGAACCAGGAATTGGAAGTCGAGATAGATTTAACTTCATCCGGAAAGCACATTCACATTCGCCGGGGGATCAAGCCGGCTATATTTGAAGTGGTAGTTGACGGAGATCCTGACTTTGACAAGAAGTCAACCAAAGCTGCAGTCCAGGCGTCACTTGAAGAGTTATATGGAATCCCTTCATACATCTTCAACAACATTATTTCATTATCGATAAATGACTTTAAATCGTTCATAAAAATGAATCCCTCGGACAAGAGAAAAATCATTGATAAGATATTTGGTCTGAATGTCATAAATAATATGAGGGAATTGTCGAAGGGGGAAACCAAGGCAATTGAACAGAGAAGGGTCATTATTGGCTCAAAAATCGAATCCCTACTTGAGCAAATATCACAGACAGAATATGAACTTGAAAATTTAGAAGAGACTGTCACGGCGGATATAAAGAGACAGAAAAAAGAACTGAAGACTGAAGCAAAAAAACTCAAGAACATCAAGATTGAAGCAGAAACCAAATATCTGGAATCGGTGGAAAAACTTGACGAGGCGGAGGTAAAAATTCCTCCACTCAAGAAAAAATTAAAAAGGGCAACCAAGGCGGCAGATAAATTTCACCAGGGAGCCATATCCCATACAGAACTCGGGGAACAGATCAGTGAAAAATTAAGGGAACGGGATTCCAAAGTATCAAAGGCGAATGACGATACAATGGAACTGCGTCATGACTTACTACAATTGACCCGGGACAAACAAGCCGAACAAAAGTCCTTAAAATTCTATGAAAATGACCAGTGCCCAACATGCGGAGGGGATTTACATGAAGGATTTCATTTGACCGACCAGAAGAAAATTGTGGATGCCATTGATATACTTGATAAATCCATTGCTGACATTAAAAAAGTAATTGAAATATCGGAGTTGAAAAAAACTGAGATCAATGATGAATATATTCCAATACAAGAAGAGATGAAAGTATTCAAAGAAGACTCCACAACATTATTGGAGGATTCAAAAAAATTAATTCATATCAAAGATAATCACCAGCAGACCTTATGGGCCGCAGCCGAGCTTGTCGAAAAATTAAAAAGTTTGAGCCGGATAGTCCAAAACAAGATTGACGCTGTAACGACAAAAGGGAAAGCTGTAGTGAAACAGTTCAAATCTCTTGATGCAACGGAGTATTTAGAAAAACAAACCGCATCCCTCAAAAATTTGATATATAATAATAACGAATCTGTTAATAAATTGAAAAATGATAGGGACTCTTTAGAGGAGGAATTGTATTTCAACCAACTTATGGATGACATGCTCAGTGAGGGTGGGGTTAAAAAACTTGCCATGGATGCGATAATTCCATCACTGAATTATAACATATATCAAATGATTAAGGCGTTGGAGTTCCCGTATGTGATCAAATTTGATAACGAATTTAAGGGTACAATCGAGCACCTGGGGCAGGAAATCTCCGCGGCAACATTGTCGACCGGAGAGACAAAAAAACTCGACACGGCAATTTTGATACCCATTGTGAAGCTCATGAAGATGAAGTTTCCGGGTCTAAATATATTATTCTTGGATGAAATATTTTCAAATTTGGACATGGAGTCACAGAACAACATGGTTAATATTGTTAGGGATCTGTCTGAAGAATTAAAGTTGCATATTTTTGTTGTGAATCATAGCCCCCTGGAGGCCAACATATTCGATAATATCTGGGAAGTTGATAACTCAAGTGGATTTTCACAGATTACAAAAAAAATAACATAGTAATGATATATTCTCATATTTTAGAGATGGTTCAAATCGAATACGATAAAATACAAGTTTTGAATGAAACAGGATTGTCTCCTGCAGAGATGCGCAAGTATCCATATCGCCCAGAATTATTTGCAAAGAAGATAAGATCCGGGGAGCCATTCACTTTGACAGATGAAACAGAAATTGTTGTCGTCAAGGATGAGGCCAAGATTGCAAGATTGGAAGCCGGAGATTTCAAGGGACTAAAATTTACCTCTGTCGAGGGAAAAGAATACAAGCTGTCTGCATTTAGCAAGACAGTAGAATTTGGTGAAGGCAAGGGTAGTGGCGGAGGATCAGTTGATACTGCCCGGAACGAATCGGCACAGTGTTTATATCTGTCCGTATTTTATAATGTATTGGACCCCCATGAAATTATGGCACTCCCCGATGATCATAGATTCGATACGGACCAATTTAACGAGGCCGCAAAATATATTCATGTTGGTAAAGAGAAATTGGATAACATGACGAATTTGCCGACCGCATGGAATAAATCCTCGATAATAGTTGCCAAAAGCTTGTACAAATATTTAAATCTTAGCAACAAAAAAGATTGGTATTTCCACAAAGATTCTAAATTAATGAACTCTATATATGCGGCCAAGACGAAGGCCTGCAAGAGTCAAAAAATTGCAAACCTAAACAATGATAAGTGGAACCCTGGGGATATTTGGATGACGGATACCGAGGGGGATAGTGCATATTCACTCCCAACCAACAGCCTAATAAAATTGAATGACCATATCAAGACATTATATAAAAAGAGGCAGCTAATTGGAATCTCTTTAAAGAAGGTCGTTAAAATACCAACGGTCCAAGAGAACAATGTGGAGCCGACATCCATAGACTACAAATTCAAGGACTATATATTACATCCAAAAAGCAAAGACTTCTTTGATAACATCAGTGTATACTTTGATCTTGCCGGCGGGGACAAAATTCAATTCAGGAATTTCAATATAGAAACTGGCTGGACAGGTCAAATTTCAGGAAAAACTGCAGCCGGCGGAAAAATTGGCGTTAAGATGATTAACTTATTATTAAAAGGTGTTGGCATCAAAGGATCATTGCCATCCCCCACAAAACTGAAAAAAGATATGAAGTCAAAGTTGGATGCATACTATGAAGAAATGTTTCAACTTTATTTGAAATATGACCAGCAGGCCGAGATCAAAAACATTGACGACTTCATAAAAGTCATGCACAAGAAACTCAAGGGAAAAGAGCTCCATTGGTTTACGTCCAAATATATTGGGATGTATTTGCTTGATTTATTGAGTGGCAAGAGTGGTAATATGTCGGACCCCAAGGTACTGAAATTTATAAATAATATGATGCAATATGCCTCATCAACGTCAATGTTCAGTTCGGTATTTCTAAAAGTATATGAAAAATAATATGAGTCAATGAGTGAATTCAAGCATAAGCATAATAGTGACGATGTATATTTCCGGGCTTTAATTGTCGGCGTCTTAAATTTCTTCATGGATAAATTGGAAATTTGGACGATAGAGGATGGCGTTCGAAAAAACCACAATGTTCCATTCTACTATAATGCGTCCGGTGATGAGAGATTCATGCAGGATATATTTTTGCAGCATACACTAAATGATTGTTATAATGAGAAGGTGACTGATGCCAACACAGATATCATCCCCCGAGGACACATAACTTTGGAGAGTAGTTCGATCATTGCGTCTTCAATGTCAAATAGATTCGTGAGGGGTTCATTTACGGAAGAACAAGAGGACGGGACATTAAAAACATACAACGCCCCAATCAATCACATCCCATTGGAGACAAGTTTTACAGTTGAGATGGAATCAGATTCATTTATAATGACATTTAAATTGATAGAAAAAATCATCTCAACATTCTATAAATCGCACGGATTTAGATTCATTTACAAGGGCCATATACTTGAGGGAATGCTGGCGTTTCCAGAGGATGTCAACATGGAAAACAGCTATGAGTTTTCATTTGGAGATGATACATCCAAAAAAATCAATTTTTCAATTTCAGTAGAATCTACATTCCCTGTAATTGACGAAACTCGAAAATTCTTAGAATCTGTTCGAGTTCATGGCATAAATGCAACTGTTTCACCAAAATCAATGCCGGAAGTATATGACAGGGACGGCGAAGTTATTCCTGCGGACGAAGTCGAGGACATGGACAAGGGTATTCCGGGATTGTCGTCTACAGATTTTGTAGAGGGTAATGAGGCAAAGAAAATTCCAATATATAGGACAGAAGATGAAGACATGGCATATGCGGAATTGACATCTGGGAATGAAGATGTCAGTATGCAGCAAGAGATTGAAGTAGTGAATGCACAAATTGCTGCAAGAATAGACGCAGAGAGAAAAGAAATGGAGGGGTATATTTACTATGAACCGGAATTTATAGAGGATAAAAACATAACAATTCCTCCTTCAACAATAAAGTTCGAAGACTAAAATTAATATATACATTATAGAAATCCATAACAATATTAATTTATTAGAAATTTTAATAAAAAAACACCACAAATTAAAATAAAAATTAAGGAAATAGAGAATGAAAACCTTTAAGAACAGAGTAGAAACGCTTTTAGAAGCAACAACGAATCCAATCGTTCGAGCAGAGTGTACACGAATTTTAGAAATGAGTGTATTTACACCCGACAAACCTTTGAGAGATATTTTGATCAATATTTTGGAAAAGATGGACGTGTTGGAAGTACCAGAAAAAGTATTTATTGGCACCGAGAAACGTTTGACATTATTAGAAGACATGGGATTAAAAGATGCATTCAAAGATATATTTGAAGTTGAAACAGTATTTCAAGAAAACCCAAAGCTGGGATATGTATTGAATCCATTGAGAATGGCTTTTGAAGCCCGTACAGCTCCTCCAGTTGTAATCGCGGAAAATTTAATTGATACGCTAATGCCGTATAACTTCAATCCAATTGTCGAAAAACACATCACCCGGATCAAGGGTATCTTTGAACAATATGAAGTTGATATCGTATTGACCAACATCATGAACAAAATCAGCCGCATCAAAACAGGAGATTTTTACACCAAGATAGTCGAAAAAATTGGGGACTATGTCGTCAACAAAGAATCCTCCACCATATCTAAGATATTGGCAGAGATGACTAACTATCAGTATGAGCCTGCAATCAGGGAAGCAATAACGGTATTGTCAAAATATGATTCCAGTTCATCCCTTCACATCACGAATGAGAACAGCAACTACAGAACAAACGTCATCAACGCATTTGTTTGGTTTGATGAGGAAAACACATCAGAGAGAGTATTTTTCAACAGAGGAAACTATTATAGCATCAAAGAAAATGAAATGAAAGTTTTGTCAGAAAATGAAGTTGGCAACTTGCCGACCACATTTAAGAATATCTCTATGTATGCTGCCAAACCTACCGTCAACATCACAAATGAAACAATGAAATTCATAGTTGGTGCCGCACACATTGAATACAATGTAAGTACCGAGGGCCTCCACGAAGCATTCTTAAATGGAATCAAAGTCAGTAATGACAATCCATATCAGTTCTTCGTACAGAGTGGCTTGTTTGAAAAATCGTATTTTTCTGAATTGGCCGTCATTGGTAAAATTTGGGAAAACTTAGACTTGTTGGTCGAGATGGACTTTGGCAAGAATATTGACTCCATCACATATCCAGGTCTGAGCGGAACAATTTATAAATTGGGAGAGAGTTTTTATATTCAGGAATCGAATGTGACAGCCCGCCACAACAGATTCAGAAAAAATCTAAATGCAGTTCAGGCAAAGAATGCACTATTGGAATTCTTGAAATATGACATCACAGAGAGTCTATATGAATACATGGAAGGTCCAAATGCAGATGTTGCAAAATTGAGAAACGAGCAGAAGGTACTGGAAAATGAAATTTCTGGAATTAACCTACAGATTATTAAGTTGAATAAGGCAATGAATGATCCTCTTGTTGCAGGCGATGAAAATGTCATAGCAACCAAGGCGAATTTGGAAGAATCAATTGAATTGAGAAAAGGCCAGTACGCGGAATTGGAACATGAAATTGGAACAATTCAAGTTGAAGTTAATGAAGATGTTGGAGACGGTCATTATAGACCCGGCGCAAATGTCAGAGTTAAAGATTCCGGCCAGATTGGTAAAATTGATTCCGTCAATGGCCCATCAAAGACGATGTATATTGTGACGGATGATGGAGACACTCTTGAATTAGGTTTCGATGCAATTGAACTAATTGATGATAGCATTGCACAGACAGCGGATGAATTACAAGATAAAGCAAAAAATGCTGAAAATATTCAATAAAAAATGGTACCTAAATATTCGAACATATATCCGGAATCTCCTATATCAGAAGATTCCGGAAAATTAATGAAGCAATTTGGTGTCAAGAAATCAGAAATGGTATCTCATAAGCCAAAGAAAGAAAGTTATTTCAAAGCCGACATAAAAAACTTTGAGATAATCTCCGGTAAGTTAGAAGTCGGTATTCAATTATTTGCAGAACTGTCCCATTATTTAGACCAATATGGCAAAATTAAAAAGGATGTTCTGGATTCTGTTGTTGATCAATTGACGGTATTTAAAGATACAATTGATAAAACAATGAATGAAATTCCTGCAGATTAAAACAATTTGTAATTTATTACATATAAGAATAAAAGAAATAGTATTATTTTTAGGAGAATAAATGGCAAATTACGTTGGTGGTAAAGAGTTTTTGAAAGAATTGAGTATCTCAAAGGGGCAAGATGAACTGACCGATAAATTGGTTAGTATTTTCCTAAAAATGGTAAAGAAAATAGTTGCTCCTCCACTTCTTTATTATCAAAATGACATGGATCAAGACGACTGTCAACAAGCGGCAATGGAAGTGGTTCTTATAAAGTGGCGAACCTTTGACCCAGATCATCCGAAGGCTAATCCATTCGCATATTTCACACAAATTATTAAAAATGGATCAGCACAAGGATTCCATACCCTACAGATGGCAAAGAAAAGTAAGGTAAATGAGTCGGAAATAAAAATCATTTCCCTGAACGATGAAAACGGAATTTATAATATTTAAAGAAAATAATGAAAATATACAGGCCGAGTGCAGGATGTGGAGGAAAACGAGGGGGGTGTAATTTGCCTCAAACAAAAAAGAATTCATCAATTATAATCATAATGACAAAGATTACAAAAATGAATAAAGAGAATCAAAACAATAATAGAAAAGATTGATCCAAAGAGATTAACAATGGAATCAAAAGAACGAGCTCTTAATTTCTTAGAGGAACACGTCAAGACCCATCCAACGATGGAGATCTCAATTCGTTCACTAATGAATTATGCAAGAATCGCCGGCAGTAAAGCAAAGAACCCGGAACGCTTAATGGCCAAGCAAGCAAAAATCGTAGGCTAAAAAATAGTTTTTATATAAAAAAAGAAAGAAACTGAAAAATGATTAAAAAATTACTAACCTTCATGCTGGCACTTATTATGTCGTCAAGTATGGCATTTTCGGATGTTGGATTCAAACCAGGAGATATTGATATACAAACGTCATATTTCTACGAGGTACCAGTTACCTTACAGGTTGAAATCGACGAGACCGCGGCAACCACTTATACGATCGAGGAAAGCTATAACGGCAGCACATTTTCACCAATTAGCCAGGCAGCTACAGATGTAACATGGGAAAGCGGAGATCCATTATCTAAAGAATTTTTATGGATACCAAATAAATATGATAATACACAAAACAGTCAATTGCAAGTATGGTCAAACGAATCAGGAACATATACACAAGTTGACGCAAGCTGCCAATTTAACGTAGAATATGGAAAAACAATATTCACATCAGGAGTAGAGCAAGTATGGTTAGGCAAAGAAATTACATTAACATGGGAAATCCGAGGGGATCAAATCCCAATGACATTAAAACTATATTCCTCCAAGGATAACGGAAGCTCTTGGGATGTATATGCTGAAGAAATTGAAAACACTGGCATATTTACAGTAGCAATCGGTGAAGATCAAATTGGTAATGGCAGCCCTGATCATAACCCAATGTTCAAATTAGGATATGCAACAGAAAACACACCTGAAAAAGACCATGCATTGGCAACAACTGAGAATTATACATTCAGACCATTAAGCGTTTATATTAACAGTGTATCTCCACAAGGCTCTGCATATGTTAGAGGGATACATGATTTGTCTATAGAATTTGAAATTATACCGATACCTACAAACGCCCAGAAATTCAGATTAATAATGACAGACGAAAACCGCAATGAGCTCTATAATGAAGTCATTGGATCGGATACACAGTTCTTCACAGAATTTGTTGAATTGTCGGCCTTTGAATTTGAAGAACACTATGTTGGAACCGTTTATATTAAGTGGGAAGATTTGAGAGAAGTTCCTCATTTATTAAATAGCACAGAGATTCAAATTGTTAGCCCTGGTGATAAGTATTTCTCACTATCGGGACTTTTGCGTGGAGTTCAGGAGATGAATGATACATATAATATTACATGGTACTGCACATCAGAATATTTCAAAACTGTTAAATTGGAAGAAAAATATAATGATAAATGGGTGGTATTGAAGAATGCAGAAGCTATTCCAACGATTGTCAATAGTTTTGAATACACATTCGGAGAGCCTGGAATATATCAAATTCGTGGGACAGTTCAAGATGGAAGCATGACTCCAATCGTAAGCTACAGCGAAACATTTACAGTAATAGAAGACTGTGATTGCCAAGCACTTAATGATTCAATTGCTGCCCTAAATGGAAAGATTTCTGAATTAGATATGGAGATTATTGAGTTGAAAGATTCTGTGATCGTTCGAATTAAAGATACGCCAACAGATATTGCATATGAGAGAGCCTGGGGAGATATTTCAGGAATCACAAATGACAATAATGTATTGGCATTGGACATTCCAACAAATGAATATACATATTGGGTCTGGGGATTAAATGGAGCATTATATGAAGAAGCCCATAGCGTGACACATGGAACAAATACAATAGATGTGAATAATTTCCCTTCCGGAGTATACATACTCTATATCACATGGGAAGATACCAAGAAACTATATAAATTTAATGTTATTCATTAAATAAATAGATTTCACATCTAAGTCAAAAAAGATCCACTCATTCAATTGGGTGGATCTTTTCTTTTTCCAGGTCAGCTATTCGTCTCTCGAGGAATATCAGGTGGTCTTTTATAAATTTAATTTCCGTCATGTCTTTGATATAGAAAATTACGAACCCGCCACTGAGATACTTTGCGGAAACTTCGACAGGAAACTCCGTTCCATTTTTAGCTTGACAAGTTATATTCACCTTGCTAAATGAAGTCTCCATCAATATTTTTTTATATTTTCCGCTCCTGGATTTCTCTGCTGTCTTCGGGGACATGATAATTCGTATATCTTTTCCAATCAGTTCTTCTTTTGTATAGCCAAAGATTCTTTCGGCGGCGTAATTGGAATCCACCAGGTTGATTTCACGGCCAACTATTTTACAGATTGCAATTGGTGAGGGGGACATTTCAAACAGAGCATTGCTAATTTCGCGGTTGCTTGCTGTTCGGGTGTGTATCTTATTGAATATGTAGGTGCAGAAGCTCATTATCTTTGTTTTATTTTTATATGTATATGTATATATATAATATAAAATACATTACGATCACATGAAGACTGGAAAGGGGCGTAACAGGACACACAAGGGATATTTCTCCCCAAGAGTTCCCGAAAAATATGTCGGGGATATTCGCAAGATAATATATCGAAGTGGCTGGGAACAGAAATTCATGGGCTGGTGTGACTTCAACGAAAATATTCTACAGTGGAGCTCGGAGCCGTTTTCGATTGATTATTATTTTGCTCTCGACAACAAGATCCACAAATATTATGTTGATTTTTGGCTAAAGAACTCCAATGGGAAAAAAATATTAATTGAGATCAAGCCGTACCAGCAAACATTGCAACCGATTCTAAAAGAATCAGATCAATATACAACAAAAAAGGTAAATCGGTATAAAAAAGACATGACCGTTTGGATTAAAAACCAGTCAAAATGGAAGGCTGCAAAAAACTATGCAGATAGCCTTGGATGGAAATTCGTAGTGGTGACAGAAAAAGATTTAAATCTTAAATAGAGGGAGATTATGCCGGATAAGTATAAGTCATACAAAGAATTGTCGGAGAATACAAAGCCAAGAGAAGATTATGCTATTGTAGTAAATGAGCGCCTCAGTCCAATTTCCATAATTGCCATTCATGGGGGTGGGATTGAACCCGGAACGACAGAGCTCGCCGAGGCACTGGCCAAGAAAGGTGCATATAAATATTATTCATTCATTGGAATGAGAGACGAGGGTGGTGAAGGCCCCGGCAACACGGAATTACATATCACGAGCAATAAATATGTAGAGGAAACAGGGACTCGAATGATTGCAGATTCAATTGGTACAATTTCCCTGCATGGGTCAAAGCAGGAGGAGGAGATTATTTTTATTGGCGGAAAGAATTTTACCCATGGCAATTTAATAAAAGATGAGCTTCGTTATCGAGGTTTTAACGTCGCTGCTGACTGTCCGGGAAGATACTCTGGCTTATCACCTTTCAACGTGTGTAATCGAAATATGCGATCAATGGGTGTACAAATTGAGATGTCTCGTGGCCTAAGGAAAACATTCTTCACGGATGGATGGCTCTTTGCCAAAGATCGAGAACAGAAGACTCCAAGATTTTACGAATATGTGGAGGCCCTATGGGTGGCAACGCAAAAATATCTGAACATAGCATAAAATTGAACTTTAATTTATGGAACAAATATTTGAGTCGCCACTAACTGTCCAGAAGGATATGCTCAAGGAATTTGGGTGGGGAGAATCCATCCACATGGCCTACGAGTATTTCAATGACAATTATTTCGCCCCCCGCCCAGGTGGAGGGAAAGAGGACATTGCTCTACAGTACAAGAAACTTTTGCCGGGGAGGATGTATACATTTCAGTATGATCCGAAATATAAAGATGTATTGTCGTTCTATGACAATCGTCCCGTGATCCTGGTGATAAAAAGTTATATACATGAAAACACAGGAAACAACCTACAGCTCGGTGTCAACTTAAACTTCATACCGAAGGAAATTCGAGTATTTCTCTTGGAAAAATTATGGCAAGCATATTCGAAAATGATAGAGGCTGACATTAAAAAACGTAGCAAGCCGGATGATAGTGGGGAACTGAGAACAGATGGCAGACAGACGTTACTATTCACAAAAAATTATGACTTTGAAAAATTACTTGATTATCTTTGGGATACTCTTTCCAAATCAAATTGGAAGTTTGCCCTGAGGCAGTATATTTGGAGTCGCATAAGTAACGGCAAGTTCATAGATTTTGACGACTGGGGACTCTCTACCTTGATTGACACCAAGGACACAATGGGAATGTCAATTGGACAAATTCATAAATTATATTGGAGCGCAAAAAGTACAAAAGAAATCAAGAAGCGAAGAGCAAAAAAATAACAATTAGAAAGCAAAAACAGTATATGAAAAATAACCCCCGATTGATAGGGATATCCGGAAAAAAGGAATCAGGAAAAGATCAATTCTACAGATATTTATTGGAGATCTGCCCGGAGTACAAGAACCACAAATTTGCGGACAAGTTAAAGCGGATGGGTGCATTATTAACAGGTCAACCAATTGACTATTTTTATAATCGAAATCACTATGCGGATTTCCTTGTTGATTGGGGCATGACAATTCGAGAGTTCATGCAGAAATTAGGAACAGAAGCAATTCGAACGAATTTACATCAGGATGCATGGGTCATTGCATTGATGAGTGAGTTCAACGAGCATTCAAAATGGGTATTGACAGATGTAAGATTTGAAAATGAAGCTGATGCAGTTTTAAAACAAGGCGGCATATTGGTCCGTATAAATAGAGACTCCCTGGATACAAATGACCAGCATCCAAGTGAAACCTCATTGGACAATTTCGATAAATTTGATTATGTTATTGAAAATGATGGAACCCTCAAAGATTTCAAGAACAAAGTGATAGAGTTTTGTAAAATAATTAAGGAATAAGAACTTGTTATGATACATCCATTTCTGACAACAGATAGTTGGGGGTTTGCTGATGTGATAGTAGAACCTTCATATGCCATTCAACGCCCCGACAAATACCAGGACGAAACTTCTGTGCTTCATCCCCAGACCTCGATTGATATAAAATGGATTGAAGACCTGGACAATGATCCGGATGTAATATTATGGAAATACAAACCTTTCGAAGTAGCATATGCGGATGTGATATTAAACCGAGTTGAATTCTGCTCTCCAAGTTTTTATGTAATGAGGCGGGATGGTGAATATGACAGCTGCACGGAGACAGTATATTACATGGGAAATTTTGAATCCATTACATTCCCCCTGGTACCATTTGATCAAATCCATTCAATGCCACCGGAGGCACGCACACAGTATAATCAAAGTATGGCAATTGCAAGTGTAACCTTGGCCAAGATGAGAGCAATCGAAAATTACTGTCAAAAGTACGGGATGCAATTTAAAATAGTCACAATAAAGAATGAAATTTTAATGCTCGAACCCGAAAAAAAGAAAAATTAATATATAAGATATAATAAAAAAGAAAATATCATTTGGATTTTAAATATTTTTTCCGTAAATTACAATTATGAGATGGGATTTTATAATAATTGATAAGTTACAGAACATTGGAAAAGATAATCAACAAAGACGAATACAGTGAATATTCAAATGGCGTATATGTTTACATGAAGGAGGGCTCCCCTGGGTTAAAAATAGGAGGGGCTACTGGTAATATATGTGAACGAATTTCAGAGCAGCACACCACCTCCAATTACAAACCCTTCAAAATTTTAGAAGTTTTCCCAATCACAGAACAGAACAAGAACAAGATCCAGAATTTATCATCCGAGGATAGTTATGGAGGAAATGAACTATGTTTTAAATTAGAACACGCCATCCACAAAAAATTATCTCCATATAGGATTAATGTATCAAGAGAGTGGTTTGAATGTTCACTTTCCGATATAAGTTGTGCATACAATGAAATTATAAATGGGGTCAGTAGAAAAAATAATTTTAAAATGCGACCTGAACAAGAGGATGCAGTCGACCAAGCATATAATTATTTTGTGGATGAAGATACTTTTTTATTTGATGCAATAATGAGATTCGGGAAAACATTTACAACGTATCAATTAATGAAAAAGTTGGATGCCAAAAAAGTATTGATATTGACATACAAGCCTGCAATAAAAGAGGAATGGAAAAATGAACTTCTGGATCATATAAATTTCCCCGAATATTTTTTTGTGGACGGATTAAAATTAAATGACAAGGAACAACAAGAAAAATTAAAAAATGAAAAAGTTGTAATATTTTCATCATTTCAAGATATTTTAGGAACCAAAATTAATGGCCAACCAAAAGAGAAATTTGAAAAATTATTACAAATTGATTTTGATTTTGTAATTGTTGATGAAGTTCATTATGGATTTGGCAACATCCGTC
>Ga0307989_1000672_pt1 | contig 21067 bp, 19 predicted proteins | sample EllFjometagen185_FD_203164 | JGI IMG/M metagenome (GOLD analysis project Ga0307989, IMG submission 203164) | Marine microbial communities from Ellis Fjord, Antarctic Ocean - #185 | ecosystem: Environmental > Aquatic > Marine > Unclassified | place: Southern Ocean | collected 2014-10-08
TCAGCTCTTCGTTGCGGGATATGGCGTTGACAGGGCAGCCGTTCAGACAGGGGGCGTCCTGGCATTGTTGGCAGGAGACAGGGACGTAAAGTCCTTCCATCTCCCATTTCATCACGCGAATGCGGCTTCGACTCGGGTTGGATGCGCCGTGATGCTTCACTGCGCAGACCTGTTCACAAAGCCTGCATCCAGTGCATTTTTCATGATTGATCAATAAAACCTTGTTATTTGATTGCATTGTGTTCTCCTTTTCTATACGGCCTGCTGGTTACACCAGGTGTGAGGGTTCGTTTTCAAGGCCAAGTTCTTTAAGTGTACTCTTTTTGGGAATACCGTTTTTGTCCAGCCCTTTGTGTTCGTAGAATTCATCGACCATGACATCGAATTTGTCTTTGATAATATATCTTCCGATGACGTCGATGGCCCCCCTCTTACAAGGTTCATCATGATAGCGATGATTCAGCACATCACCTTTTTCCGGGTCGTTACGGGTTGCCCCCTCCCTAAGATTGAACATCCGTTCGATCATGTTGCTTCTTCTTGCGACGTCCCAGATCTCCTCGGGCGTCATCTCAATTCCCGTGTTTAAGTAGAGCACCTTGGGCCAGTTTTCGAAATTGGGCAGGGTGGCGCCCAGGAAAGTGGTGTGGTATTTGCAGATACCCAGACTGTCCACTGCCATGTAGCAGTTTTCCTGCCAGAAGACCTGCCAGGATTTGCCCACATATTCGGTATGTTCTGAACTTAAAGGTCCATCATAGGGAACCGGTGTACTGTAGATTCTGCGCAGCACCTTTTCCGGCAGGTGGTAGAGGTCGATGGCCGGCCGGCTTCTCAGATGGTCGGACCCTCTGGATGAGGTCGCAATATTGAGTGCAAGGGCGGGTGTGCCACGTTCGTCCGAGTGCAGGTTGGCCATACCCTTCACCTGGATGAGATAATCAAAGGATTTTTTCCCTACATCCTTAGAGGCCGGGATACCGCCTTTGGCCAGAACGTCGCCCAGCCATCCCTTGCGGTAGCATATGCGCTCGATCATTTCCAGGACAGCTTCATCGTTGCCAAAGCTCAGATCAATACCGTCGGTCTGCTCTTTGGTCAGAAGGCCTTCTTCAAAACATTCCATGGCCCAGGCGATCATGCTGCCGGTTTCAAGGTTGTCCATACCGAACTGATCAACAAGATGGTTGCCCGCCAGAACAGTTTCTGCGCTCCGGCACCCGACCTCTGCGCCAAAAGCACCCTGGGAAGTGTATTCCGGGCCTTCGTCGTATTTTCCCTTGTATTTTCCCGACGGGACTTTATACTGGGCCCGGCAGTGAACCTGGCAACCGAAGCATCCGGCCATATGGTAGGGTCCCATGGTTTCAGTGGCAATTTCATCAATGCGTTCCGGCTCGATATCATCGGCATATTCCAGCTGGTTGTACCGGAAATTTTCCGTCCTGACACCCCCCCAGGAATTGGTGGCGCCCCAGATAAAGGGTGTGCCCAAAGTGCCCTGGGTCTGGTTTACTTTTGCACCGGTGATCTGCTCGATGAATTTTTTATTGTGTTCCAGTGCTTCCACTGGATGGGTGATTTTGACGTCCATAGTGCCGCGGCAGGAGACAGCCTTCAGGTTTTTGGATCCCATGACAGCACCCATACCGGTTCTGCCGCCGGCATTCTTGACACCGGTCATTACGTTGGCATAAGCCACAAGGTTCTCACCGGCAGGTCCGATGACAAGGCTTTTCACTTCTTTGTCATCTAAGTCATCATGAATGGCCCACTGGGTGTCGGTAACGGTTTTTCCCCAGATGTTGGCCGCATCCCTGATTTCGATCTCACCGTTGTTAATATAAATGTAGCTTGGTTTTTCCGCTTTGCCTATTATGACCAGGTGGTGGAATCCGGCCCAGGCCATTTCAGGTGCAAAAAAACCACCCATGTTGCAGCTTCCCAGAAGCCCGGTAAGGGGCGATTTTGCCATTACATGGGTTCTGGCGGTGGCGGATGCTAAAGTGGCACACAGAATTCCTCCGCTGATGATCAGCGCGTTGTCGGGTCCAAGCGGATCACACCCCTGTTCTGTATGGTTGTATAGCAGGTAGGCGTCAAGGCCCCTGCCGCCCAGAAATTTTTTCCTAACTTCCATAGGTATGGGCTTTACCTCAATGTCGCCGGTGGTCAGATTGATATAGGCGATCTTTCTGTCTAATGCCATGTTATTTGCCCCCTTCTTTTTCAGCCGCTTTTAATTTAGCCTCAACTTCTTTGAAACGATCCTGTGCGATCTTTTTGTTTACTTCCCAGACCGGTCCTCTGATTCTCGGTAGTTTGGGATTGATCCAGAAAATACGAAACTCCATGCCGCAGGTTGCGCATTTAGCATGGTCTGCACCTTGTTCAGGAACGATTCGCTCCATACAACTCGGGTTGTGGCACCTGACTTTGCCGAATGTCCTGGTTTTCTGCAGACTTTCCGCGCCGGTTAATTGATTCTCTTCCCCTGCCATTGTTACCCCTCTCCTTATTTGAGTTATCGAAAAAGTTCACTATGGTGTTTTTTGTCACATAGACTTGTTCTCTATAATGAATCTTTTTTCGGTTTTCGACCCCATTTTTTGTCCTAAATATCAAATAACGAAACACTTTCAGCCAATTATTGCTGTTTTTCACTTGACATCTGTGGTGGCCATTTGATATTTGAGTATTCAATATAGCGAACGGAATTCAACTTTGTCAAGTTTAAAATTCAGATGGCTTGACAGATAATTTATAAAGGCTTTCCGTGATAAATGAGGAGTAAAGGATATGACGACGGACCGAAAAATTGCACTGGTGGACCTTGGCCGGTGTGAGGTGGAAACGTTTCCGATATCAATGGATCTTGAACAAAGATTCCTTGGCGGCAGTGGTGTTGCCACCTACCTTTTTTGCAAGCATGCGCCCAAAATGGTCGACCCGGGTTCCGCCGATAACATATGCATCGTCAGTGCGGGATATCTGAGCGGTACGTTGAGTGCGCCCCTTGGGGCGGCTATTTTGACAAGCAAGACCGCTACCACGGGGCTTATGGCCAGAGCGTGCGTAAACGGTCCCTTTGCCGCTGGAATGCGCCGGGCCGGTTTTGAGCACCTGGTGTTGAAAGGACGGGCTAAAAATGAAACCTGCCTGTTGATCCAAGACGGCCGCATTTCGTTTAAAGAGGCACCCGGTCTAAAGGATAACTGTTTATCTGAACAGCGTGCAATACTCTGTAAAGAGGATCCAAGCATTGAAGCACAGCTGGTCTGTATCCAAAACAAAAATGGGGATGGTCTGTTTTTTGCCGCAGATGCCTGTTTGTCCAAGGGTAAGGAACCAGACAAAAGCGGTGTGGCAGCTGCCATGGCGGCAAAAAATGTCGTTGCCCTTGCCTGCGGTGGTACAATAGCATTGGAAGTAAAAGATCCCGAAGGCATTATTGCCTATGAGAAAAAACATCTTGAAAATATTGATGAATCGCTGACCCAGAACGGGCCAGATCCGGAAATCATGGAAGGTCCGGCAGGATCCGTTGATATGGCGGAAATAAAACAGACCCTTATACAGTGTCTCGGGGTACAGTGCCTCGGGCTGCCATTAGGAATAAAGAACGGTACCAACGGCAGTGAACTCAACTTTCAAATAGCGGCTGACAGAATTTTGCTCAATACCGGACTTGCTCTGGATGAAGAGAAATTAAAAGAGATTGCCTACCGCTGTATCGCCATGGAACGCATCTATAACCTGAGGGAGGGGATTGCCTCAAAGCAAGGGCAATCGGCTGAGGATTACCGGGAAAATGGATGGACCCGGAAGGCTGTGGTAAAAAAAGCAAAGGTGTTTGAGCCGCTTCGTATTGATGACCTTTGGAGCCGGTTAAAGTAGGAATCGTTACAAATTAATATATATAAATGATGAGAGCCCATGACCATGAAAATACTGATATCAGATCCAAATAAATGCAACGGTTGCAGGATGTGCCAGACTGCCTGTGCAATCCGGAAAGCCGGGGTCTGCAACCCGGAAAAATCCCGTATTCGCGTGATGGAGATGGATGAATGTGACCAGTATCTACCTCTGGTTTGCCAGAACTGTGAAGATGCACCCTGCATTGCGGCATGCCCCAAAGAGGCCATCAGCAGAAGTTATGACCAGGTGGTGCAGACCGTCATTGACTACAATAAATGTGTGGGCTGTAAGATGTGTCTTAACGCATGCAGTTTCGGCACCATCGGGTTTGATGAAGATCGGGGGCGGCCGTTTAAATGTGATCTTTGTGGGGGAGATCCCTTGTGCGTTCATTTTTGCGAGCCAGGGGCATTAACACTAAAGGATCCCACCATGATTCAATACGACCAGGCCAGGGTATCCGCGTTAAAACGCACCGGTATGAGGAGATGAATCGAGTAGATGAATCAAGGTAAAATAACAACAGAACAGACGGAGTCAAACGTCATGCGCTATTTTCAAGTAAACGATCAGTGTAACGGGTGCCTCGCTTGTGTCCAGAACTGCCCGGCAAATGCATTGCGCGCGGAAGATGGAGATGTAAACCGCGTACTTTCCCATAATATGGCACGCTGTGCGCGCTGCGGCAACTGCTATCGTATCTGTCCCCAGGAAGCCATAGAATTTCAATTTATGCTCGAGAACGGCTGGGATAATGTAAAATCACTTGAACTGGTCTACTGCAGCGTTTGTGGTGTTCCAATATATACAGTGGATTACAGGCGGACATTATCTGAGAAACTGGGCACGCCGAGTGAACCCACTTGTTCCAAACATCGGGATGAGGTGAGCCGGGCTGCAAAGGCCCATTTTCTGAAAGGGCGGTCCCCGGACAAGGGAGGTGTAGCAATATGATCGTTGGCAATCTTAAACCATTGGAAGAAATTATCGCCAGCATAGGGGATTATAAAAACATTTTTGTCCTGGGCTGCGGCGGGTGTGTTTCGGTATGTCTCACCGGAGGAGACAAAGAGGCCCATGAGTTGGCAACGGAGCTGGACCATATCCGACATTACAAAACCGTAAAACCGCAGTTTTCCGTGAATACCATTGAGCGTCAATGTGAACCGGACTGGCTGAATGCGTATCTGACAATTCCCGAAAACACGGATGCAGTACTGACCCTGGCCTGCGGTGCAGGTGTACAGACCATGGCGTCGGTGTTCGATTCCCTGCCAATTATCCCGGCCATTAATACCACGTTCATGGGCGCGAATACAGAGGCGGGTGTCTGGCAAGAGATGTGCCAGGGCTGTGGGGACTGTATGCTGGGCGTAACCGGTGGGATATGCCCCATCTCCAGGTGTGCGAAAACCCTTTTTAACGGACCCTGTGGCGGTTCAAGTAACGGAAGCTGCGAGGTCGATCAAAAGATACCCTGTGCCTGGGCCATGATTTATTACAAGCTTAAAAAATCTGACCAGCTCCACTATATGATGAAAGTTAGGGAACCGAAAAACTGGCAGCCTGCCGGAGGCGCGGGACCCAGAAAACTGGTGCGGCCTTTTAATAAACCGCTGTAAGGATGTGTCCATGGAAATTAATGAGATAGAACTGCTGAGTGTCGGGGTTGATGTGGGATCTTCCACAAGCCATTTGGCTTTTTCAAACCTGCTGCTTAAAAGAGACGAAACATCCCCTACCCGGCGGTTCCATGTTGTTGGCCGCAAGGTTGTTTATGAGGGAGAAATTATCGATACCCCCTTAGAGGATCATCAGACCATAGATGTCGAGCGGTTGACCCGATTTTTCAAAGATGAATACAGCCGTGCGGGAATCCACCAGGATGATGTCAAAAGCGGAGCTGTGATCATCACCGGTGAAACAGCCAAAAAGCAGAACGCCGAGCAGATCGCTGCCGCCTTGTCCAGCGATGCAGGTAAATTTGTTGCCGCAACTGCGGGACCCAATTTTGAGAGCCTGATTGCAGCGATGGGTTCAGGTGCTGTCGACCGCTCGAAGCGAACCGCTAAAACTATACTTTCCTGTGATATTGGCGGCGGAACATCCAATATGGCCATTTCCTGTAACGGGGAGGTTGTATCCACCAGCTGTATCTCTGTGGGTGGCCGGCTGCTTGCCGTGGATTCCCAGGGAACAATCCTAAGAACCAGTGACGCTGGCAAAAAGGTGATGACCCATCTGGGGGTGCACTATGATGTGGGAGATGTGATCCCTGAAAAATGGCTGAAAAAAATAACCGCCGTACTGGCCCAAACTCTCGTAGAGGTCATGAATGGTCCGGCTGTTTCAGATCTTGCAAAAGATTTGATGGTGACCGATGACCTGGACTTTTCCAGAAAAATCGATGAATATACCTTTTCAGGCGGTGTTTCTGAATTGCTGTACGGCTGCAATGGGTATCAGCATAACGATATCGGTGCTTATCTTGCCGCTGAAATTAAAGAGCTGCTCCCAGGACTTTCCGGACCGGTCATTGAACTTGAAAACAAGATAAGGGCGACGGTAATCGGTGCCGGCGCCCATACATTATCCATATCAGGCTCCTCGGGATTTATGGACGACCAGCTTAGTTTTCCCATGTGGAACATACCGGTGCTCAGGGTTGACGTGGAACAGGACAAATTAAGCCTCGCCCATATCACATCTGAAATTGAAAAGTCTTTTAAACGGTTTGATCTGTCCGAGGGGGCCGAGACCGTGGCACTCTACTTTAAGGATCTCACCCACAATTCCTACCAGAAGCTGGTATTGTTCGCCAACGCCATTGAGTCGGCACTGGCAAATTCAATTGGGAAAAATATTCCCATTATTCTCATTTTTCAGGCTGATATTGCTTGCGGTGTGGGAAACGTCATCCGCCGGGAAACAGGTCTTAAAAAAAATCTGCTCACCCTGGATGAACTGGATCTTAAGGATGGCGACTGGATCGACATCGGTGAGCCGATGGTTGAAAACCAGGTGTTCCCGGTGACCGTTAAGGCACTGATTTTCCATGACACCCGGAAAGCATGATGCGGTCCCGGTATTTACCGGCAAAGCTTGACAGCGTATAGATAAAGAACAAGGAGAGAACCAATATGAGTGAGCTTAAATCAGGCAGTAATCTGGAAAAGGTTCTAAATGCGGGCCATTTCGCTTTCACAGGGGAGTGCGGTCCCCCGAAAGGCGCCAATGTCGACCATTTAAATGAAAAATTAAGTCACCTTGTGGGGGTTGTGGATGCTGTCAATATGACGGACAACCAGACGGCAGTGGTTCGCATGTCTTCCATTGCCGGCTCTGTTTTGATGATAGATAAGGGGCTAGAGCCTAATTTTCAGATGGTCTGCCGGGACAGGAACCGCCTGGCAATGATGAGTGATATTTTAGGGGCCTATGCCATGGGTATCCGGAATATGTTGTGTCTGTCTGGTGACCATCAGGGCTTCGGGAATCATCCCGAGGCAAAAGGTGTCCATGATATTGATTCCATGCAGCTGATTGCCATGGTGAAGAAAATGCGGGACGAAGGTAAGTTCCTGAATGGCGAGGACATTGACGTACCGCCGAAACTGTTTATCGGAGCCGCTGCCAACCCGTTTGCGGATCCTTATGAATACCGGGTGTTCAGGCTTGCCAAAAAAATAAAAGCAGGGGTGGATTTTATCCAGACACAATGCATTTTTAATATGGAAAAATTCCGTGATTTCATGAAACAGACCGTGGATATGGGGCTGCATGAACAATGTTATATCCTGGCCGGTGTTACACCCATGAAAAGTGCGGGTATGGCCAATTTCATGTCCAAGTTTGTTCCGGGTATGGATATACCCGAACCTTTGATCAAACGCTTTAAAGGGGTGGCTAAGAAGGACCAGGCAGAGGAAGGTATCAAGTTTGCGCTGGAACAGATCGAAGAATTCAAAGAGATGGAAGGTGTGGCCGGTGTCCATCTAATGGCCATTGAATGGGAGCACAGGGTGCCTGAAATTGCAGAAAGGGCAAATGTACTGCCCCGACCGGTTGTTGAATAGACCCATGGGTTCACAAGGGTACTATGAAACCCTGAAGGTCAGCCGCAATGCGACGGATGAACAGATAAAAAGGGCTTATCGCAAACTGGCCAGGCAGTTTCATCCGGATGTAAACAGCGATGAGGGGGCTGAAACCCGGTTCAAATTAATCGGGGAAGCATATGCGGTTTTAAGTGATGAGGGGAAACGGCGGATCTATGACATGACTGGATTTAACCGGTTTGGCAGTTGGGCTGCTTCCAGGTCTGCCGGTCAAAGTGGAATGCATCAATGTTCCGGCGGTATGAACGGCGGCAAATGCAGCGCTTTTGAAACACTTTTCAGAAGACGACCCGGGTTCAGGAAAAATCAACCCGGAACCGGTTCCAATGCATTTCCAAAGAATGTCACCCAAAATTTAAAATAGGGGAGGACTACATCACAGATTATGTCTTACTAGTCCAGGGACCTCAAGGTCCAGAATATGTATTCGTAGAAATTGAAAGGGTAGACAATCGCTGACATCCTGGTCCAGGTGGGCAAAACAATGAACCCCTTTTTCATCTGAATGACATTTTGATTTAAAACTATTCGAGATAAAGGCATGATTTTGTGTCTACTATAACCTGGAAAGATCACATAGTGGCTCACGCATAGATTAATTCAAATAGACCTTCTTGTATTTTTAAAAATAAAAGTGATTTGGTTTATCGCAACTTCTATATTTCAATATTATCATGGGCATGATTTCCCATCTGGAATCCTGATTGTGGTATTGACAGCAAGGGTCACGATAGGGTATCACGCAAAATGTTGCATTAAGGCTGCTAAAAAAGGGATTAACACCCATTTCAAGAGGAGACAGACAAAAATTTATGTTAAAATTTTTAAATAAACTTTCTTACTCAACGTTGATCCTTGCAGCGGTTTTTATGTTATTGACACCCATAAGTCCGATGCCACATGTCATTGAAAAAATCATTATGATTAAAAATATGACGCTTTATAAACCCTTGGACATTTTTGATCTCTTTTTTCACTTGTCTCCAATAATTTTGCTGATTATAAAGGCTATAAAAGACAAACAGCGATTTTGATGTCGTTAAAAATTCAATGATATCAAGAATCATCACAATGATTTGTCTGGGCAAAAACTATGACAATGATAGCAACAATATGAAAAAGTCTTCAAAAAACAGACTGACCCCCCGGCAGGAAGTGCTTTTTTCCGGCACCAGCCTTTTTAATAAAATTGCAAGGGCTGTGTGCCGTGCCGGAACCCTTCCAAGAAAGGAACTGCATGAAGCATGGGAAATGGCAAAAAGGGTGCGGCGAAGATACCGGGGGGGCAGGGTTTTAGATTTTGCCTGTGGTCATGGCCTTTTGGCGCATATCATGCTCATCCTTGATGACAGTTCAAAACAAGCCATTGCCGTTGATAAAAAAATTCCATTAAATGCTGGGAAATTATCAAGTTCATTGATTGAATCCTGGCCAAGACTCAAAAACAGAATCATTTACAAACAAGTAAAGGTAGAGGACATTATCGTGCTTCCGGATGATATCGTTGTGTCTGCCCATGCATGTGGATCATTAACTGATTTGATTATGGATAGGGCCATTGAGAGCCATGCCCGGGTGGCAGTACTGCCCTGCTGTCATGATTTAAAAGAATCTTCTCCAGGCGGTCTTGAAGGCTGGATGGATAAAACCCTTGCTATTGATGCGGAAAGAGCCATAAGGCTTAGATCAAATGGGTACAAGATTGTAACCCAGAAAATTCCTGAAAGCATCACTCCCAAAAACAGGCTACTCATGGGAGAATATTTAGTGCCTGACTGAAAATCTAAGAACATTGAGAGCACAAGCTCAACCCAAAGCTGAGGATTAACCCGTGCCCATTTTTTTTGGTAATAGCCCATCTCTGTTATTAAAAGAGGGTTGATGTAAAAATAATATTTTTAATGCAATAGTAAATGTGTAATGGTGTTAACCTTACACAAAGTCAAGATTTTAAAATAGATGGAGAATTTATGGTCAAGGACTTTTTCAATAAAATAATGGTTGCTCTTTATCGCATTCCCTGGATAAAAAACCGCTGGGCACAAAATTTCAATGCACAAGAATCTGATACCATTCCCTGGACTCCTCTTCTAAAACCCCTTTCACACTGCAAAATTGCATTATTGACAACGGGAGGCGTTCATTTAAAGAACGATACTCCTTTTGATATGAAAGACAAATATGGAGATCCGACTTATCGAAAGATTCCCTCAAGTGTTGCGCTAAAAGATATTACCATTACCCATGATTATTATAATCACAAAGATGCGGATAAAGACATCAATTTAATTTTTCCGATCGAAGCTTTAAGAGATGCTCAACAAAAAGGATTAGTGGGAGAATCAGCTGAATTTTTTTATAGTTTCATGGGGCATATTGATAAACATCACATCAAGACATTGATGGAGCAAACAGCAAAAGAGGTTGCTCATCTATTGAAAAAAGAAAAGGTGGATATAGCTTTTCTTGTTCCCGCTTGAGGGATGTGTAATCAGACCGTGGGTCTGCTACAAAGAGAGATCGAATCCCATGGGATTTCAACTGTGGGGATTTCTTTAGTCCGAGAGATCAGCGAAAAAGTAAAGCCTTCTCGAACCTATTTTTTGAAATATCCTTATGGTCACGCATTAGGAGAGCCTTTCAATAAAAAACAACAGGCGGCTATTTTTGAAGACTGTTTAAACTTGATAGAATCAATACAAGAACCAGGGATTATTGTTGATAGCCCTTATCATTGGGGCATACACAAGTTTAATTGAAGAACTCACTAAAGTTCAAAAAATAATGAAGACAACAATAGGGTGAACAATTTTCATAACCTCCCCTTCTTGCAATATTATTGATTTAATGAGGTAACAACATGCTAAACTCTGGGTTGCGCTACAAGATTAAATAAAAACAGGTTAAATAAAAAGTGGTATACAATTGGTATGTAGCGATTTGACACCAGCAGATCCTTTCAGTATATTATTATTCGTTTTTTGAATATTAGAACTAATGTTACCCGAAACATGGATATTAGACTGGGCGCACCACTGAGAGAACATTTTGCGTTCTTTCAACTATGAACCTGTTCTGGGGAAAAATTATTGCTACGGCGCGGTTGATTTGTTCATACGCATCGTGCGATGCATCGAGGTGACGGGTGTTATATTCCGATGAAATGAAAGATTTTTATTTAGATCTGTCTAAAACCAGCCGGTTTGACTTTCAGCTATGGACTGCTGAAAATGGGCTGATATTTTCTTCGATTCCCGGGCGGGCCAATGAGGTCGTCGACAAGGAATTAGGCGCCTTTCATAAGAAAATCATTCGTAGCGGCGGATTCCAGCAGACCCGGTTTAAGAAAAATGGCGCAGCATTCGGTATTCAACTGAAAAATGAAACTGATGTGATGGGTTCTCTTGTGACTGTTCTGCCTGAATTTTACGGCGGCCCATCCCTGAAAAAAAAAGATTCCACAAAGCTTGCAAATGTCAAAGAAGTCCAGTCGTTTCTCACCCATATTGCCCGGATCGTTGAATCTCAAATTTCCAGCCTGACCGAAACAGATAAAATGGCCGACGAACTGGGCCGGAGTTTCGAGGACCTTTATCTATATTCCAAGATCGGGGTCCAGACCATGCCGTTAAATTTTTCAGAAAAAAAACTTTATTCATTGATTGAGGACCTCCTGGAAACGATGCGGGCAGATTTGGCTTTTGCCAGATTTGTTGAAAATCCAGACTACAACACAGTGATCGCATCGGCGCAGATGTCAGATAAAATTTTTGACCAGGCCGCTTTTGTAGAAGCCCTGATAAACCAAATGCCTTCTGATGAGAGTACCTTAAAAGAAGAGTGTTATATTGTCAACGATTCCAAAAACGATCCGGGTTACAGGAAATTACACCCGGAAGGCTTTCGCTTCCTTGCAGTAACCATTGAAACCAATGACCATCACTATGGCTGGATGGGAGTGTTTTCATTTAATATGAACGAAATTTTCCGGCAAAGCGAATTAAAACTTTTAAAGGCACTGGCCTCTGCCTCGGCAGTGGCATTTGAGAACTCCCGATTGTATGTTGAATCCCTGCATATGGCCAATAAGGAACGCTACGTTCGCAATGTTTTTCAAAAATACGTTCCCGAAGCAGTGATCAAAAAAATATTAGACCGCGGCGATCGCGATCTCATTGGCCTTGGTGAAAAGCGGCTGGTCACCCTTCTGGATGTGGATATGCGCGGATATTCACGTATGTCCAAAAAACTCCAGAGCGAGGATGTTGTATCCGTGCTCAATTATTTTTTTATGACCATGGGCTCGGCGATTTTAAATCACAACGGCATTCTGGATAAATTCTTGGGGGACGGGATTCTGGCTGTTTTTGGCGCGCCAATTGAAAGCGCAAACTCTGCGTTTGACGCTACTCTGGCCGCACTGGAAATGCGGGAAGAAGTTGAAAAGGTGAATATTTTTGCCAGGGAGAATTATGGCGTATCCATATCCATGGGCGTCAGCATCAATACGGGTGAGGCCATAGTCGGAAATATCGGTTTCGAAAAAAAAATGGAATATACAGTTATCGGCGGCGTTGTCAACGACACATTCCGTATTCAGGATTTTACCCGGGAAAAACCCAACTCAATTTTGGTCAGCAGCTCAACCCAAAAAAAATAGAATCTGTTATTTCTACACAATCGCTGGGCGTGAAGACGCTGGGCGCTAATGAAAACCGGATGGAAGTCTTTGAGGTGATGGGTCTAAGAAAGCCATCTGCCGGCAAAGTTTGAAGTGAGATTTCATTTTCTCCATGGATTTTTTGATTTTGCGGCCATGATTTGTATAAACTTGATAAAAGTTTAAACCGAAAAACAGGCGGTTCATGGGAGAATATTTAGAAAAGGTATAGGCCTTTCAATACAGACAGGGCAATCGCCCACATGGTAATTCCCACAAGAGTATCCAGAATTCTCCACGATGATTTTTTTGTAAATAATGGTGCAAGCATCCTTCCGCCAAGACTCAAGGAAAAAAACCAGACAAATGATGCCAGGACAGCACCAGCACCAAAAAAGATGTGGCCGGGATTTTTAAACTGGCTGGAAATGCTGCCCAGTAAAATAACAGTGTCAAGATATACATGGGGATTGAGCAATGTTACGCCAAGAGTTGTGAGTACCGCTATTTTTAAAGAGGATTCCGTTTTCTGGTTCGCAGAAAGGCTGTCGCCTCTGAAGGCTGACACAAAAGATCTGATTCCATAAATGAAAAGAAAACAAGCTCCGCCAACACCGGCAATTAATGAAAGGCTTTTACTTGAGGCAACAAGGGTACCCATGCCGGTTACTCCAAGTATGATGAGAAGAGCGTCACAAACGGCGCAGATCAAGGGAATGATAATATAATGATTTCTTTTAACCCCCTGGCTTAAAACAAATGCATTCTGGGCACCAATGGCAATAATCAGGCCGCTTCCGACTCCAAATCCTTTTAAGAAAGTTAACAGCATGCAGATCCTTATTTAAAGTAATAAAACAACAAGACAAAATATGCGAATCATCATACAAAGTGCAATCAATTATTTTTTTAATTATATATCGTATTTATGGTTGGTGATAAAATCTATCAACGATTGTCAAAGGGGAAATCTTTAAATATACGGATACAGGCTATTTTGTTTGTTTTCTTGTGGATAGTTTAATTGTGCTTATGTTTACTTAAAAATTACTTAATAAAAGGAGAACATTATGTCTTCAGCTTTGGAGCTTGAAATATTTTCAGACTATATCTGACCCTGGTGTTATTTCATTACCGGGAGTATTGAAAAACTTGAAAACAAATATGATATTAAGATCAAATGGCGGGCTTTTCCCCTTCATCCGGATACACCTGAACAGGGACGTACTCTGGAAGACCTGTTTAAAAACAAAGGGGTCCCCGTTGATGTGGACAAAATGATGGCGCATCTTAAAGCCACTGCAGCAAAGCTTGGGCTTGCTCTGGGTGATAGAAAGAGGACCTATAACAGTAGGCTTGCCCAAGAGGTGGGCCTGTGGGCAGAAACAAAAGGCCATGGCCATAAATTTCATATGGAAGCATTCAAGGCTTATTTTGTAGAAGGAAAGAATATTGCTCAAAAAGATGTTTTGTTAAACCTTATTGAAAATTCAGGGCTTGATCCCGAGGAAGGTAAAACAATAATTGAAAATCGGGAATTTTCAGATGCAGTGGATTCGGACTGGGAACTATCAAGAGCAAAAGGTGTCACAGCCGTGCCAAGCTTTTTTTTCGGACTTGATCGTCTTGTGGGGGCACAGCCCTATGAAGCCCTTGAAAAATTACTGGTAAATCATGGTGTAAAGCCTATTTAACAGTAAAATTTTACATGAAGGTTTTTGGTCAGGCACTAAATATTGTTAATTATTTTCTTTTACAATTAGTTCTGCTAATAACAAACCATGCGAATAAGATTAAAAGATATCATTGATCTGGATTATTTTGTCAGTATGGATGATGCTATTGATTCTCCCGAAGAGATTGAATTGCAAACGGTCAGGGATCGTAAAATTTATAATCAATGCAAGGGCTCTGCCCAAACCGAAAAAACACTCTTATTGAAATGGCTGGCTTTTAGAAAAGATAAATTTTTTAAGGGAAAAGATAAAAAAAGATTATCCCTGCTGCCCGGCACCATTTTTTCGACCTTATATTCCTGGATGTTTTATGCCATGGCCTTGTCAGGGGGTATTACGGGAATATCCCTGGCATATTCATTTCTTGCCTATCACGGGAACCGCCCCATTAATGTAACGATTTTTCTTGTTTTGTTTGTTGTACTACAGGTCCTGTTGATACTATTCACCTTGATACTGCTACTAATTCGCAGTATTGGAACAAAAACCCGAGAAAACCGGTTTGACAAATCCATCATCCATACATTGATCTCATCAGTGTTTTTTGATCTGGTGCCCAAACTTATGAAAAAAACTGGGCAGACCATTTCTAAAAAAAGCTTTGATACTCTAGACTATACCTCGTCGCTCATCCGGATTAAGAAAAGGGAATATAAAGATCTTTTATTCTGGCCGATTTTTATTCTTGCATCTGTGTTTGCTTTTAGTTTTTCAGCAGGCGCCCTTGGCGGGACATTTTTCAGGGTGATTGTCAGTGACATGGCCTTTGGGTGGCAGTCCACGCTAATGGCTTCAAGTGACAGGGTTCATGATTTGGTTTCTTTTGTAGCACTTCCCTGGTCCTGGTTTGTACCGGAGTCCTTTGCTCACCCGACCCTTGAGCAAATACAAGGGTCCAGGATCATTTTAAAGGATGGTATTTCTATCCTGGCAACACAGGATCTGATATCCTGGTGGCCGTTCGTGTGTATGGGAATCTTGTTTTACGCTGTCATACCCAGGGGAGTTCTTATCATTACCGGGATTTTAGCTCAAAAACATGTGCTGCGGCATTTTAATTTTAAACGGCCCAGGTTCAACCAGCTAATTATCAGAATGCAGTCTCCTGTTCTGGGCATTGATGCTAATAAAACAAGGGTAAACCAAGTCATTCAAAAGAACCTGAACAAGGATATGAAAGACAGACAGTCTTTTAAAAACAGCCTGGGAGAACCAGGTCAAAAAGCATTGCTTCTATGCTCAAAAACTGTTTATTCTGATGAAATAATTCAAAATGTTGTCAAAGATATTGAAACGCACATGTTTTTTAATGTGAAAGAGACCATAGGAATCAGTTTTGATTTTGACGATGATGCTGATATCATCCGACAGATGAGCCATAGCGATGTGGATCAGGTGATTCTGGTCCATGAGGTCTGGCAGCCACCCATAAGAGGCCTGCTTCATTATATTACACAGATAAAAGCGGTGATGCCGGAAGAAATCACATTATGCATATTTTTGACCCAGGATGTGGGGGGGGCAGATCTTTTTGTGGACAATACGGATATTAATTATAAGGTCTGGGAAAAAGCAGTGTTTAAACTTGAAAATCCTACCATAGAAGTGAAAAGGTTTATTTAGTTATGATACCGGAATTTGCAGTTTTAGGCCATCCCAATGAGGGAAAGTCTTCCGTGGTATCCACACTTACTGAGGATGATCAGATAAAAGTAAGTCCTGTCCCAGGTGAAACAACTAGTTCAAGAAATTATACAGTAACAATTGATGGGAAAGACATTATCCGGTTTGTGGATACACCCGGATTTCAGGTGCCCAGACAGACCCTTGGCTGGTTTAAGGCATTTGATGGCGATCATGCCAACATTGCCGATCGGTTTATTGATTCTTTTAAAGATGATCCTTTTTATGCAGATGAATGTGAGCTTTTAGGCCCGGTTGCCAGGGGTGCCGGTATTATTTATGTGGTGGACGGTTCAAGACCTGTTCGAGATGATGATTTGGCTGAAATGGAAATTTTAAGGCTTACCGGACAGCCGAGAATGGCCATTATTAATTCCAAGACAGAAGACAAAGATTATACCCGGGATTGGAAACTTGAATTTAGAAAACATTTTAATTGTATTCGTGTGTTTAATTCAAATAGTGCCAATTTTACAGAGCGTATTAAAATGCTTGAAAGCCTTAAGGCCATTGATCAGGAATGGGAAAATGTTCTGTCCCGTGTGATTATGGCATTTAAAAAAGACTGGCAGAAAAGAAACCAACTGGTTGCGACCTTAATAATCCAGTCCATTGAAAAAAGTTTGTCATTTTCCATATCTGAACCCATCACAGAGTCTTCTGATCAAGAAAAGATCAAAGAAAGACTTAATAAAAAATATCAGAACCATATAAAAGATCTGGAAAAGAAGACATTCAAACAGATCAGAGCTCTTTTCAAACATCATCTTTTTGAGTACCATATGTCAGATTATTCAATTCTTAAGCACGATCTTTTTTCAAAACAGACCTGGGAACTTTTGGGCCTGACAAAAGAACAGCTGGCAGCAGCAGGCGCCATCATCGGCGGCACCATGGGAGCCTTTATTGATACTGCCGCCGCAGGAATTACCTTTGGTCTATTTACAGCCCTGGGAGGTGTTTTAGGGGCCGGGTCTGCTTTGTTCGGCGGAAAAGAAATAACTAAAAAGAAAAGGGCAGGCATCCGATTTGGCGGTGATAAACTCAAACTGGGTCCCAATAAGAACCTTCAATTCCTTTATATTTTAATTGACCGGGCATTGATCTATTATTCCCATATAATAAACCGCCCCCATGGCAAAAGGGATTTGTCGGGTCAGCCTTTGAGTACAGATACCAAAAAGAAAGGATATTGCGCTGGCTTTAAGGCAAGTCAGAGAAATGTTTGCGCTAATTTTTTCAAGGTTGTGGTAGGTAGTTCGTTCATCAAGGAGAAAAATGCAGGACCAAAGTTTGAAGAATTGATTGAATCTGTTTTAAATGACATATCCAGGGAGTAAGGATGCAAAACACCCAGAAAATAAAAGGATTTTTGTAATTGTTTAGCTCGTTAAAAGACGTTATCTCAAAGCCCTGTCTGATGGATATTTGCAGGAGGTTAAGCGTTTAGCATCGAACAAAAATATCCATCGGATAGGGCGGTTTCAAACATAAGAGCTGAATAGTTACGGATTTTTTTGAAAAAACTTGTATCCATATGGGAAATTCACATATATTAATTTTGACCTAAAAATAGTTGACCGATAAATCAAAAGGAAGTCTATAGAATGTTATCAAATCTTTTCAGCCCGATCCGGATCGGCAATATGACCTCAAAAAACAGGCTTTTAATGTCTGCCATGAGCATCAATTTCGGTGTGGATGACAATTGCTGTGTAACCGATCAATTGGTTGAGTATTTTATAGAAAGAGCCAAGGGGGGTGTGGGTATGATGCTGGTGGGGGGCGGAAGTGTTCACCCCGGAGGCCAGGAACTGCCTGATCTTCCCCAGATGTATAGTGACGATTGTATCCCGGCCCTTAAAGATATGGTTAAAAGAGTGAAGCATTATGACACCCTGTTTGGGGTGCAGCTCATGCATGGGGGGCGCCAGTCATATCTTCCAAAAAAGGTTGCACCCTCACCCATACCCGCACCTGCTGTTGTAAAGGGCGAGGTCAGGGCACTTGAAATTGATGAAATAAAAGAACTTGCATCCTGTTTTGGAGATTCGGCCCGACGATGCCAAAAAGCAGGATTTGATTTTGTAGAGCTTCATGGTGCCCATGGGTATCTGATCAACCAGTTCATGGCGCCCAATTCCAATATCAGAACAGATGAATATGGCGGGTCTTTTGAAAATCGGACACGGTTTTTGTTTGAAATCATTGAAGATATCCAGGCAAAAACCGGCAAAGACTTTCCCATCGGTATAAGGATCAATGGAAATGATTATATTGAAAATGGATGGGATCTTAAAAGCACGGTAAGAATTGCACCATTGCTTGAAAAAGCCGGAGTCGTGTACCTTCATATTTCAGGCGGGGTTTACGGATCAACAGAATTGACCATTCCCTCCATGTACACTCCCCATGGATGTTTTGTCCATCTGGCCCAGGAAGTAAAAAAACACGTCAACATCCCTGTTATTACCGTGGGACGAATTAAGGTTCCGGATCATGCCGAAGAGATTATCAAAGAGGGTAAAGCAGACATGGTGTCCATGGGCAGATCTTTTCTGGCAGATCCCTATTATCCTCAAAAAGCCAGAAAGGGTGAATTTTCACAGATACGTCCCTGTGTGGGATGCTGTCTTGGGTGTATTCATGCAGTGCTTGCCAAGGAGCCGGGTTCCTGTGTTGTTAATCCTGATGTGGGAAGGGAGTATAAACTCAAAGATGAAACTCGGCCTGAACAGGCCTTGAAAATACTCATTGCAGGTGCCGGCCCTGCCGGCATGGCAGCGGCAAGACAATTTGCACTTCAGGGGCATAAAACCATTGTCTGCGAGGAAAAGAAAGGAGCAGGAGGATTGCTGTCCCTTGCTTCAAAAGCACCCGGTCGTGGAGAGCTTAATGATATCCTCGATTTTTTTAAGGAGGAGATAAAAAGGCTGGATGTTGAGATTCGGTATGACACTAAGTTAACCCTGGATCTTATAAATGAAATTAATCCTGACAAAGTGATCCTCGCCACAGGATCAATGCCGGACATGCCCGTGATAAAAGGGCTTTTTCAAACAAAAATGGATCTTGTGACCAATGTTGATGTGATCAGCGGGAAAGAACAGGTCAAAGATAAGGTCATAGTTCTGGGTGGAGGTATGACGGGTTTGATCACTGCCGATTTTCTGGCAGACCAGGGAAAACAGGTTATTGTTTTAAACCGAAAAAAGAGTTTTGCCGAGGAAATGGCCAGCAATGACCGGTACTATTTGAGAGAACGGTTAAAAAAAGGAAATGTATCCTTATATAAAAATGTATCGGTTAAGCAGTTCACAGATGACGGGGTTATTTTTAAAGCTAATGGTGAAAATATCACATTAACCGGTTTTGAGTCAGTGGTTATTTCGGAAAAACACAGCTCCATCAGGGAAGCAAAAAAACTTGAAAGAAAAACCAAGATTCCGTTTCATCTGATAGGGGATGCAAAATCTCCACGGCATCTGATGTACTGCATCAGTGAGGCCGATGAAATAGCAAGATCGGCCTGATGTCTTTATTTCAATAAAGATATCGGAAGGGTTTTTTCTACTATAAGGGTGATAGCTCCCCAGTTTGAGTCAAGCTTCCCGTAAAGCAGATAGGGCCTCCCATAATCCAGGGAATGACAGAAAACTGCATAGGGCTTTGGGAAAAAAACAGTTTCAACAATGCCGGTTTCATCTTCAAAGGTCAGAAATTTCATGGGGTCTCCATGTTTGGTTTTTACGACTTTCCCTGTTATGAGCCATCCGGCAAATTTAATTTTCTTATTGGCAAACATAGGCAGGTGCTTTGCTTTGATAGTACCGTGTTGCAAGAGGATATCCTTGAACAGGATAATGGGGTGGCAGGCGCATAAAAACCCCAGGACCAAAAATTCTCTTCGAAGCTTTTCAACAGGATTTTCAGCAGGAAGTTTTGGCATACTGGTGATGGGCCTGCCGTGGTTAGATCCAATATTGCTAAACCCGTTAAGATTAAATAAGGAAGGCTGTTGATCCTTTTTTTTCCCCTGCTTTTGCCAGGATGCAAAGGCCCATAAAAGGGTGGCCCTATTGCCTTGATCATCTAATGAATCCAGGCTGCCGCTATGGACCAGGGCCCGAACCTCATCTTCCCTGGGATTGACCCGGACAAAAAAATCTTCAAGGTTTGAAAATGCTGTTTTTTTTCGTTCTTCAATTATGGTTTTCATGGTTTTAAGGCAAAGATCTTTGATGGACAATAATCCAACCCTGAGTTTGAGATTGTGCCCTTTCCAGCTGATATTGCTTTTATTGATATCCGGAGGAAGAATTTTGACATTCAGTCTTCCGGCTTCAGATACATAGGCGAAAGTGGAATAAAATCCACCCTGATTGCTGATGACTGCTGCCATGAACTCTGCCGGGTAATGGGTTTTTAAATAGGCAGCCTGAAAGGACACCCTTGCATAGGAAGCAGAATGGGGTTTGCAAAAAGAGTAACCTGAAAAGCTCGTGATCATTTCCCAGATAGACTGGATGTCTTTTAAAGAAACTTTTTTTACAAGTGCACCTTTTTTAAATCGGTCATAATAATCCGCGATTTCAAGTTCCTTGTCCTTTTTTGATATGATTTTTCTTAAGCCGTCGGCCTGGGCATGGGTGAACCCTGCTATTTTTATGGCCACTTTTGCCACATCTTCCTGAAATACCATTATGCCGAAGGTTTCGTTCAATACGTCTTCCAAAAGGGGGTGAATAGGCTCCCAGATTCCCGTATGAAGTCGTTTGATGTATTCCTGGATAAATTCATTGGCTGCCGGCCGGATAATGGAAGAATGGATCACAACATGTTCAAAATCACCTACCTTGGACTTTTTTTGCAGCAGGCGCATGGCAGGGCTTTCAATGTAAAAACACCCCATGGTATTGCCCTGGGCCACATTTTGCTGGGTTTCATAA
>Ga0307989_1000673_pt1 | contig 21042 bp, 10 predicted proteins | sample EllFjometagen185_FD_203164 | JGI IMG/M metagenome (GOLD analysis project Ga0307989, IMG submission 203164) | Marine microbial communities from Ellis Fjord, Antarctic Ocean - #185 | ecosystem: Environmental > Aquatic > Marine > Unclassified | place: Southern Ocean | collected 2014-10-08
TCGAAAGTGCTGAAATTCGTATGGCTAAAATGAATGTGGTTGCTCCTTTTTCAGGAGTAATTGTTGAACTTCCCTATTATACTGAGGGAACGAGAGTTGCCACAAATCAGAAAATGGTGAGTTTAATGGCTTACGATAAAATTTATCTTGAAATTAATCTTCCCGAAAAAAGCATCTCTGAAATTCAATTAGGACAAGAAGTAATAATTACCAATTACACCATTGTTGAAGACACCCTGAAAGGAATTGTTAGCGAACTTTCGCCAATGATTAGTACCGAAACCAGAACGTTCAGTGGCATACTTCAAATCGATAATCCGGAGTTAAAACTACGTCCGGGTATGTTTGTGAAAGCCGACATTATTACCGCACAAAAAGACAGTACGGTTGTAATTCCTAAAGATATTATTTTAAGTGGCGGACGAGGAAAATATGTATTTGTAGTTGGTAGAAACAGTTCTGCCGACGATAGACGAATAACCACTGGAATTGAAAACCAGAATTACATTGAAGTTTTAGAAGGATTAGCTAAAAATGATCGCTTGATTATTAAAGGATTTGAAACTCTACGCGATAACTCGAAAGTGAAAGTTATACTTTAGAACTTACCGGCAACAATTTAGAAAATTAGTAACATGAAGAAATTAACACAATTTTCTGTCGATTACCCGGTAACTATCCTAATGGTAGTCCTTGGCGTTATTCTCCTCGGATATATTTCATACGATAAACTGGGTGTTGACTTGTTTCCTGACTTAAATTCGCCGCGAATTTTTGTGGAAATTAAGTCGGGAGAACGACCACCGGAGGAGATGGAAAAACAATTTGTAGAGGGCATCGAAGCATTGGCAATTCGCCAGTCGGATGTAATACAGGTAACTTCCATTTCGAAAGTAGGCTCGGCGCAAATTACAGTTGAATATGCGTGGGATAAAGACATGGATGAGGCTTTTCTCGATTTGCAGAAATCGTTAAATACGCTGACACAGAATTTAGAAATCGATGATTTAAACATAACCCAGCACGATCCGAATACCTCGCCGGTTATGGTAATCGGGCTAACTCATTCCGAAATAAAGGACATGAACGAAGTCCGCAAAGTAGCCGAAAATTATATTCGAAATGAATTGGTTCGCCTCGAAGGAGTTGCCGAAGTTGAATTGGCTGGGCAAGAGGAAAACGAGGTTATTATCGAAACCAATCCTTACCGATTGGAGGCGCAAAACCTAACAATGGATGACGTAAGTACCCGAATTCAGAATTTTAACCGAAACGTTTCCGGTGGACAAATTAGTGAATTGGGAATTCAATACATTGTAAAAGGTGTGAGTATGTTAAATACCACCGAAGATTTCGAAAACCTGATTGTTGGTTACAAAGCCGTGCAAGCCGAAACAGAAGGACAAACAACTTTTGAAAGAACTCCTATATATTTAAAAACAGTAGCTGAGGTTTCGTACGGAAATAAAGAGCCCGATAATATTGTTCATATTAATGGGGAGCGCTGCGTTGGACTTTCAATATATAAAGAAACAAAATACAACACCGTAAATTCGGTAGAGCAAATTAACGAAGCATTGGTTAGTATCGAAAAAGCATTGCCGGGTTATAAATTAACAAAGGTTTCAAACCAGGGTAAATTTATTAGCAATGCAATTAAAGAGGTTCAGGAAACAGCGTTGCTCGGTATTTTGCTGGCAATTGTTGTCTTATTCTTGTTTTTAAGAAGATTTGGAACAACATTAATTGTAAGTATTGCCATTCCTGTTTCAATAATTGCCACGTTTAATTTAATGTACTTTAACGAGCTCACCATAAATATTATGACTTTGGGAGGACTCGCGCTCGGGGCGGGAATGTTGGTTGATAATGCCATTGTGGTTATGGAAAATATTTTCAGAAACCACGAAAACGGGATGAGTGTTAAAGAGGCTGCAATTGTTGGAACTTCACAAGTTGGAGGCGCAATTACTGCGTCAACACTTACAACAATTATTGTTTTCCTTCCCATAGTTTATTTGCACGGAGCATCGGGCGAGCTATTTAAAGATCAGGCGTGGACAGTTGCCTTTTCATTAATTTCATCACTGTTCGTTGCAATCTTTCTAATTCCGATGTTGTATCACCGGATTTATAGAAATAAAAAGTCACCGATAAAACATAAATCTGTAAAAGTTGGTGGTTATGGCCGTTTCCTCGAAAAGCTTTTAAAAGTAAAATGGGCGGTATTATTCATTTCCACAGCTTTAATTGCATCTTCTTTTTTATTGGTTCCATACATTGGAACTGAATTTATGCCAAAAACCGAAACCAGAGAATTTACCATCGAAATGAAATTGCAGGAAGGTACCGAACTTAAACGTACCGAAGCAATGGTAAATAATATTGAAGAAATTCTGAATGACTTTCTAGGTGATAATTTAGAGACAATTTATTCTCAGGCCGGACCGTCAACCGGAATCGGTGGAGATGAAAGTTCAGTTTTTGAAGGTGAAAATACAGCTGAAATTTTGGTTGTTCTTAAGGAAGGAGCAACTATTTCTGCTGAATCTGTTATTGCTTCGATAGATAATTTAACATCGAATATTTCGGGTTTGGAAGTTAGTTTCTCGCAAGAACAAAGTGCATTAAAGGCAATACTTGGTACCGACGAAGCTCCTGTTGTTGTTGAAGTACGCGGCGAAGATTTAGATGAAATTGAATCGGTGATTAATCAGGTAAAAGAAAAAATGATGGGAATCGACGGTTTGTTTAATGTACAAACATCGATTGAAGACGGTGCGCCAGAGGTAGAAATCAGGGTTGACCGCGTTCGCGCAGGAATGTATAACATCGATATTAATTCTGTTATTACTCAAATCCAGGATCAGCTGGAAGGCAAAAATGCAGGTCAGTTGGAGAAGGATGGAGAAATGCGAGATATCACAATTAAAGTTCCTGAAATAGGGTTGAATGAAGTCAGGGACTTAACAATTACTGCCGGAACGCAAGTTTTCAGACTGAGCGAAATTGCAGAAATATCTCACGGTGTTTCACCCAAAGAAATTTTTAGAAGAAACCAAAATCGCATTGGAAAAGTTACGGCACAAATGGATAAAGGTTTGGCGTTAGATAAAATGTCAGTTCAAATCCGTGAAGCAACCGGAACCATTAATTTACAACCCGACTATCGCATTTTGGTAACCGGCGAAGAAGAAAAAAGACAGGATTCAATGGCTAATCTTGGATTTGCTTTGTTGCTTTCCATTATTTTGGTGTACATGGTTTTGGCTTCTCAATTCGAGTCGCTTATTCATCCGTTTACAATTCTTTTAACCATTCCGTTGGCCGTTGTTGGAAGTATATTAATCTTCTTTGCAATGGGAAAAACACTAAATATTATGGCCGTTATTGGCGTAATTATGTTAGTGGGTATCGCAGTAAACGATTCTATTATTTTGGTTGACAGAATCAACCAGTTAATAAGAGACGGAGTGGACAGGAAAAACGCAATTATACAGGCAGGTCAGCAACGTATCCGACCAATTATTATGACCAGTTTAACCACAATTTTGGCATTGCTTCCCTTAACAATTGGTTTTGGCGAAAGTGCTTCATTGCGCTCACCAATGGCACTGGCAGTTATTGGAGGTTTGGTTACATCAACCTTGTTAACCTTAATTGTAATTCCTTGTGCTTACGATGTACTGGACCGTTTTCGGGGATTATTTGTAAGAAATAGAGATTAAAAAAATAGACGATCATTTTACACCGTGGCTTTAGCCCGGTGGAATGAGACTTAAAATAAAAATAGCTTTAGCGTTTAATGTGTTACAAAAAATAGAATTATAGAATTCAGGATTAAAGGCTAAAGCCGGAGTTCTTAAAATCAACAAAAACCACCAGGCTAAAGCGTGGTGTAAAAATGAGAACAAAGCATAAAAATGAAATTCATTATAGATAGAAAAATATTTATCAGCATGTTATTTATGGGACTGACCATGTTAGGTTATGTTTCGTATAAACGACTGCCGGTAGAATTAATGCCAAATGCAGAACTTCCCATGTTGTATGTGCAAATTCGCTCCAACATTGAAGTGGATCCAACCTACATGGAAAATCAGGCGGTTATCCCAATCGAAGGGGCAATCAGCACGATGGAAGGCATTGAAAATATGGAGTCGAACCTGAACAACCGCACTGCGTCAATTCGGGTTGATTTCAAACAGAATGTAAATTTTAAATATACCTTCCTCAAGCTTCAGGAAAAAATTGACCAGGTAACTGATAATCTTGACGACAACTTTACAGTTACCGTTAATAGAGTTGACGTTCAGCAACTTACCAATCAGTTTATGGAACTTCAGGTTCGGGGAACTGGTGGAACCGATCGATTAAGAAATATCGTAGATCAGGAGATTTCTGCGCAACTTGAAAATGTTGACGGAGTAGCTTCGGTTACTGTATTTGGTGGAAAAGAACGTTCCATTGAAGTATCGTACGATCTTGCTGCGTGCGAAGCCTATGGAATTACCCCCTCGCAACTCAGAAATGCAGTTTCACAGAATTCAAGAAACCGAACATTTGCAGGATATTTGCACGATTCGCAAAAGAAATATTTTGTGCATGTAACTGCTGAATATGAAAATGTTTCGGATATCGAAAACATTATTGTTGCCGAAGGTCCGGTGTATTTGAAAGATATTGCAGACGTATATTTTGGTGTAAAAGAGGAAGAAACAATCAGCCGGGTAAACGGTTTGGATGCTGTTTCAATATTACTGGTGAACGATTCGCAGGCAAATCTCATTGATCTGGCACACAAAGTTGAGGAGCAAATTTTAGAGCTCAACAGACAGTTAGCACCAAAAGATGTGGAGATTGTGGTGCAAACCAACCTGGCCGAAACCATGGAAAAAAACATCGACCAAATTATTAATCTTGCGATGATTGGAGGTTTGCTGGCTATTTTTGTTTTGTGGATGTTTCTGAAAAACATACGGATAGTTGCATTTATTGCACTTGCAATTCCAATTTCAGTATTTACTGCATTTAACCTGTTTTATGCCTTCGATATTTCGCTGAATAGTTTAACCTTGGTCGGGCTAGTTCTGGCAATCGGGATGTTGCTCGATAATAGTGTTGTTGTGCTGGAAAATATTTATCGGCTTTCCGGAAATGGATTTGATGCCGATCGTTCTGTAATTCAAGGAACAAAAGAGGTTTGGCGATCGATTGTTGCCGCAACACTTACAACTGTCACTGTTTTTTTACCCTTTGTATTTTCATCAGATTATATGGTGAAACTGCTGGGTAACCACATTGGAATTTCAATAATTTCAACATTAATTGTATCGTTATTTGTGGCATTAATGTTAATTCCAATTGCAGCTCATATTTTACTGAAGGGGAAAAAATCGAATAACATATTTTACGAAAAAGTAACCACCAATAACCGGATTATTCAAATATATATTCTGTTGTTAAAAGGAAGTTTGCGGGGGCCTGCACAAACAGTTATTGGCGCCCTTGTTTTGTTCTTTGTTACTGTTTTTATTATTCTGGCTATAAGTGTAAATAATTTGGAGGAAGTTGAAGAAACCCAGTTTTCCATTTATGTTACCATGCCAACCGGGTCAACACTTGAGGCAACCGATGTTGTAGTTGCCGAAGTTGAAACTCGTTTGGAAGGTATTGCAGAAAGAGAAGATCTTGTCTCTAAAATTCAACAGGAAGAAGCCATTTTAACATTCATTTTAAAAGAAGATTATAATGATATAGACGACCGCACTTTTGACGAAGTTAAGTCGGATGTTGAAACCCGTTTTAGAAGTATTTCTCAGGCCGAAATTAGTTTAACTGCGCCAATGTCAAGTGCCAGTTTTGGTGGTGGCGGTGGTAGTGGTGGTCGTTCAGGAACACAAAATTTTTCTGCTTTTATGGGAATTGGAACCAATCAGGAACGGGTTGTAATTAAAGGCAAAGATTTTGGAATAATGAAAGGTGTGGCTGAAGATTTGCAATACTACATCGAAGATCTGGAATCTATAAATAGTGCTAACATTAGTGTGGCAAGCAACCGTCCCGAAGTTCATCTCTTTTTTAATCAGCTTTTGTTAACAGAATATGGTCTCAACCTAAACAATATTACTTCTGAATTGGGCTCATTTTCGCGTGAGTTTACTGCCGGGGTAAATTTCAACCAGGGAAACGAAGAGTATGAAATTGTTATAAAACAACAACTTACAGAAGAGGAAGAAGAGCAAAACGATGAAAAGGGGATGGAAGATTTGGGCCGATTGCAAATAAGCAATTCGCAGGGCGCAACATACGATTTAAAAGACATTTCCGACCTGGTTTATGCCGATGGAATGAGAAGTATAATCCGCGTAAATCAGGAAAAACAAATTGAACTAACTTATCGTTTTGTTGATGAAGCAGAACAATCGAAAGACCTTTTGGAGGCTTACCGTTTGGAAATTGATGAAGTAATTGGTTCGTACAAATTACCGTCGGGAGTTGCCATCGAAGTGGTTCACGAAGAAAATCAATATGCTGAATTTTACTTCCTTATTGCAGCTGCATTCATTTTAATATTAATGATTTTGGCATCGGTTTTCGAATCGGTAGTAACACCGTTTGTTCTTATGTTTTCTGTTCCGTTGGCAGCAATTGGTTCTTTCCTTGCATTAATATTTACCGGCAACAGTATTTTCAATGCAAACACACTAATGGGATTTCTGATTCTGCTGGGTGTGGTTGTAAACAACGGAATTATTTTAATCGATTACACCAATATTCTGAGGAAACAAGGATACCGGAAATCACGCGCTTTAATGACCGCCGGTCTTTCGCGTGTTCGCCCGATTTTAATTACTGCCATTACAACAATTGTAGCTCTTTTCCCGCTGGCAATGGGGCAAGCAGAATATGTTGGTGCAATTGGAGCTCCGTTTGCAATTACCGTAATTGGAGGTTTGGCGTTAAGTACAATTCTTACTTTGGTTTTTATTCCAACTTTATATGCCGGATTAGAAAACGCTCTTTCGTGGATGAAATCGTTGAACTGGATGTTGAAAGCCGGAATGTTAGTCGTATTCGTAGTTGGAGCAATTTACATTTATTTTGAAGTAGATACTTTTATGTGGCAAATGTTAGATTTTATGCTGCTAATAATTTTGGTTCCGGGCAGTGTTGCATTTGTAATGACAAGTTTGCGCCAGGCAAGTTCAAAAGTTATCGGCGATAATGAACTCATCAGAATAGATATTCAGAAACTGGTTAAAATTTACGATCGCGACAGTCGTTTTGTTCGCGAATGGAAATCGGGATTAAAAATCAGAGAACGTGCCGGATTATTAAAGGACTTTAAAAAAGCACGCGATTTTAACGACCTGATTTGGCAAATTCCACTGTTTGGATTTCTTGTCTATTTCACCTTTATGTATTTACAAAGCGACCTTTGGGTTTGGGTTTTGTCGCATGTTATATTTTTCTTTTTGTTCTTGTTGAGAGTTCCTTTAAATCAGGTACTTATCAATAAACACGAAGCAACATCGAAATCAAAATTCCTTAAAATAAATAACTTTATAAAGCAAATTCTTTATTGGGGTGCTCCGGCTGTTTTCTTGTTTATATTCTTTAAAAGATGGGATAATATTGGAATGGTAATTTTTGTAGGAATTATCTGGTTATTAATATTAATTATCTATAGTTCAGGTCAGTACATTCATAAAAAGAATGTAAATATTGCACGAATTGGTGGTCGGTTTGGTGGATTACGCCGTGGATATTTTAATATGGTTCGCCAAATTCCGGTTATTGGAAAACACAAAACTCCTTTCCGTGCATTAAACGGTGTTTCGCTCGAAATTCGAACAGGAATGTTTGGTTTGCTTGGCCCAAATGGTGCAGGTAAATCTACAATGATGCGAATAATTTGTGGTATTCTTGAACAGAGTTATGGCAAAATTTGGATCAATGGTTTAGATACTCAGAAATATCGTGAAGAGTTGCAGGGATTAATTGGTTATTTGCCGCAGGCTTTTGGAACTTACGAAAATATGTCGGCATGGGAATTTCTCGATTATCAGGGAATTCTGAAAGGAATTAAAGACACCAAAACCCGCGACGAACGGATAGAATATGTGTTGAAAAATGTACACATGTTCGACCGTAAAGATGATAAAATTGGCTCATTCTCGGGCGGGATGAAACAACGAATTGGAATTGCACAAATTTTATTAAATCTGCCACGAATTTTGGTTGTTGATGAACCAACTGCAGGTTTGGATCCGCGAGAAAGAATTCGCTTCCGTAATTTGTTGGTTGAATTAAGCCGTGAGCGGATTGTGATTTTCTCGACTCATATTATCGAAGATATTTCGAGTTCGTGTAACCAGGTAGCAGTAATTAACAAAGGCGATCTAAAATACTTCGGAACTCCGAACGATATGGTAAATATGGGTAATAAATTTGTTTGGCAGTTTACAATTCCGGCCAAAGATTTTGATTCTATCGACGATAAAAAATTAGTGGTACATCACATGCGCGACGGTGAAAACATTAAGGTTCGTTGCCTTTCGGTTGACAAACCTTCTGAAGATGCTGTAAATGTATCGCCTCACCTCGAAGATGCATATTTATGTTTGCTAAAAGATTTTGACAAAAAGAAAAAGTAAATGGCTAATAAACTTAATATACGAAATCAGTTCATCGTTTCAACAAGAATGATTCGATACAATTTGAGGATAATTTTTGCCAACCGTTTCATTTGGTTTTTAATATCGGCATTTGCATTTTTTGCATTTTTTGCCGTTCAAATGATTTTAGACGGAAACAATATCGACGACGGGACAATTTATAGTTTGTTAATTTTCCCCGGAATGTTATTGATTTTTTATCCTTCGGCATTTGGAATTCAAAACGACGATGATTCCAGAATGTTGGAAATTCTTTTTGGTATTCCCAACTACAGATATAAAGTTTGGTTGGTGCGATTGGTAATGATTTATGTGTTGATTTTTATAATAATTGCTCTGTTTGCTGCAATCGCTTCCATTCTGCTTTATAAAATCAATATTCTTGAAATGGCATACCAGTTAATGTATCCAATTGTTTTTATCGGGTCGTTGTCGTTTATGTTTTCAACCCTAATTAAAAACGGAAATGGAACGGCGGTAGTAATGGTATTAATCGGCGTTACATTAATAATTCTTCAGGATGCCGTGGAAAGAACACAGTGGAATGTCTTTTTAAATCCGTTTGAAATTCCCAATAATTTGAATCAGGTAATTTGGGAAGGTTTAATTTCCAAGAACAGGATTTTCCTGGGAATTGGAATGCTTGTATTTATTTTATACGGACTTTTTAATCTGCAAAAACGAGAGAAATTTGTGTAACAAAATAATTTCAATTCAAAAATGTCTTTGCTGAAATGTAAGGACATTTTTGTTAAAATGAAATTCTTAGATTCTAAAATTTCATTATTTTCACCGCTGCAAATTTACACCTGTGATTAAACTACGAATAACCATAATATTCATTTTTCTAATCCTTTTTTCAGCTGAATCTTTTTCGGCTGATAAATTAAAAATCCAACGATTAACCGAGGAGATTCTGTTTGATGGTAGTCCGAATGAACTGGCATGGCAACTCGTAGATACACTCCCTATTACTATGCATTCACCTGTTTTTAACGGGAAACCAACGGAACAAACTTTAATACGAATTGCATACGATGACCAATTTTTGTGGGTAAGCGCAAAACTAAAAGTCAACAGCCCATCACACATTAAAGCATCTTCAAAGAAAAGAGACGAGATGAGTGCCAACAGCGATTTTTTTGGAGTAATTTTAGACACATACAACGACAATGAGAATGCCCTCGGATTTTTTACCACACCAACCGGGCTTAGAATGGATGCAGCAATAGCAAACGATGCCTCATCAGACATGCCACTTAACATCGACTGGAATACATTTTGGGATGTAAAAACCACTCGCGACAACGATGGATGGTATTGCGAAATTCGGATTCCCTTTTCGAGTTTACGTTTTCAAATAGTTAATGGAGTTACTGAAATGGGGCTTATTTCGTGGCGCTGGTCGGCTCACAACACAGAAAATGTTACATTTCCATCTATCGATCCTAAATATGGAATGTGGGCTTCATGGAAACCTTCATTGGCAAAAAAAGTACTTTTTGAAAATATAAAACCTTCAAAACCGGTTTATCTTTCACCTTATGTTTTAGGGGGATACTCCAATAATAACTCTTTAAACAACGATGAAACGGCATACTTAAATGAACAAAAATTTACACGAGAAATAGGTGGTGAGCTAAAATATAGTGTAACCAGTAACTTAACAATGGACCTAACTGTGAATACCGATTTTGCACAAGTCGAGGCCGATGACCAACAAGTAAATCTATCTCGCTTCTCACTCTTTTTTCCTGAAAAAAGAATGTTTTTTCAGGAACGTGCAAGTATTTTCGACTTTAATACGGGTGGCCCCAACAACTTATTTTATAGCCGAAGAATTGGACTCGACGATGATGGAAATCCGGTTCGGATTCTGGGAGGAGCAAGAATATACGGACGAATGGGAAAATGGGATCTGGGCGTTCTAAATATGCAAACTGCTAAATCGGATGGTTTGCCATCCGAAAATTTTGGTGTTCTTCGTATGCGCCGTCAGGTGATAAATCCCAACTCGTATCTTGGAGGAATGCTAACCACAAGAATAGGGACAAACGGGAATTACAACACCGCTTATGGTATAGATGGAATTTTTCGTCTTTTTGGCGACGATTATCTTGACGTTAAAATTGCTCAGACTTATGAAACAGATGTTGAAAGTAATTTTAATTCCATGTCGCCAACTCGTATTCGATTAAGCTGGGAAAGACGTTCTCAAAAAGGATTGGGTTACGACTTTTCCTTTTCGCATTCGGGTGAAAACTTTAATCCGGGCGTTGGTTTCGAAATACGAGACAATTACAGAGCCCTTATTGGAGAAGTACAGTGGGGATGGCTTCCCGATGAGCATTCGAAACTCTTTAGCCACAATATAAACTTCAAAACAATATACTTTTTTAGCTCCATTACCGGTGAAATCGAATCGGGAGCTACCGGTTCAGGGTGGATGTTTCAAACTAAAAACTTCTTGCTGGGATCTATTGAGGTAAAAAGAATGATAGAGAATGTAACAGAAGAACTCTCTTTTTCTGACGATGTTTCTGTTCCTCTTGGAAGCTATGAGTTTTATGGAGTTGAAGGAATGATGATGACTCCAATGAATAAAAAAATTTATTTTGAAATGATGCTGGAAGGTGGCCAGTTCTATGATGGCAACAGATTCTCCTATACAATTTCTCCATATCTAAATTTGTCTTCAAGTATGATGTTAACGGGAACTTACCAATTTGATGCCATTGGTTTTGCCAATAGAAATCAAGATTTTAAAAATCACATTGCCAGACTAAAGTTTGAATACATGCACTCTACAAAATTATCAGCAAGTACTTTTGTTCAGTACAATACATTCGATTCATCTTTTGCGGGGAATTTCAGACTTCGTTTTAATCCACGCGAAGGGAACGATTTTTATCTTGTATTTAATGAATACCGAAATTTAAATAACGATTTGCAAATTCCACAATTACCGGCTCTTGCAAACCGAACTATACTTTTAAAATACACTCATACATTTGTTTTATAACAGATAAGTTATCGCCCGACCAGATTAGTTGAAGACTATTTCAAAAAAATGAAATTACAATTCATTCACTTTTATTCAAAGGATTCAGTATTTCTCGCTTTTGTGATTAATCATAGGTACAAACCGTACCGGCAAAACATTTTCTTCCCTTATTTTTCCACGCTTCTTTTTTAGCAAAACAAGAGATTGAACAGGACTTTCTCCCACCGGAATTATCATTTTCCCTCCTTCAGCAAGTTGTTCACTTAAATGTTGTGGAACGTGCGACGGTGAACAGGTTACAATTATGGCATCGAAAGGTGCACGTTCCGGCCAGCCCTTGTAACCATCGCCAATTTTGCTGTAAATGTTTTTATAATTTAGTTCGGCAAAAAGTTGTTTTGCTTTTTTCCCCAACGATTCAAAAATTTCTATGGTAAAAACCGTATCACAAATTTCTGCTAAAATTGCCGCCTGATATCCCGAACCGGTACCAATTTCCAGAACTCTGTCGGTTGGCTTCAAATTCAGAGCATTTGTCATAAATGCAACAATGTAGGGTTGCGAAATGGTCTGTCCATCGGTAATTGGAAGTGGTGTATCGTTGTATGCATAAGGAATGTATTTTGGCAAAACGAAGCGATGACGTGGAACTTTTCGAAACGCATTCAAAACAATATCATTAGTTATTCCACGCGCTTGAATTTGCGTTTCAACCATTTTATAACGAATGGAATTAAAACCATCATTCTCTTGAGCTTTGGCTACGTCGTTATTCAAAAAAAGCAAAAGAATGATTATCAATAATACTCGACTCAAATACCAATTAGCAATTTTATTAATCATTTTGCTTTGTTAAACGTATAAAATCATTTGTAGTTTCTCATTTTTGTTCAAATTAAAAATTGTCTTTGTAAACCTGTTTTTTGTTCGTTTATATTTCTGATTATTTTTTTACTTTAAGCGCTTCTAAAAAACAAATGTATTATCGTAATCAATATCTTAAAATGAAAAGTAAAATCTCTATTCTTTTATTATTGGCATTTTTGCTAATACAAGGTGCGGCTTTTGCACAAGACGAAGCCAATTATAGATTGGCAGAAAGGTTCTCTCCCGAAAAATTGAAACGTATGGTTTTCAGCACATCGGTTAATCCGAATTGGCTTGAAACCGGTGATAAATTCTGGTATTCATACAAAACATCTGAAGGAGAAAATTTTTATTTAGTTGATTTGGATAAGAAATTAAAAACGCAGCTTTTCGACAACCACAAAATGGCTGCGATGTTGACTAAAATAACCAAAGATCCATACGATTGGCAGCACCTTCCACCAATAAAACCTAAATTCAAAAAGAATGATACGGTTATTCAGTTCGATGTATCCAGCACACAGTTAGAGGAAAAAAAGAAAGAAGATTCGGATGTGGAGGATGTGGAAAAGAAAGAAGAGGAAAACGGTGATAAAAAAGACGACGACGAAAAGGAAGAGAAATCATCAAAAAAAGAGAAACCTAAAAAGAAAGTTTTTCATTTAGAATATAATTTACAAACCAGCGAATTGTACGAACAAGAAGATTGGAAAGAAGAGAAAAAACATCCGGAATGGGCAAATATGTCTCCAGACAGTTCGTATGTTGTTTTTGCACGCGACTACAATTTATATTGGATGGACAAAGAGAATTTTCTGAAAGCAAAAGCTGAAGAAAAAGAGGATGATGACGATTTGGTTGAAAAAGATTCTACTATTGTTGAACACCAATTAACAACCGACGGAATTAAAGACTATGCTTTTGGCGGAGGTTATACTGCGAGAGAGAATGATGACGAAGAAAAAATTAAGGAAGAGAGTGAAAAGCGTCAAAGTGCATATATATTATGGTCTCCCGATTCAAAGAAATTTGCATTGACTCGCAACGATAGCCGCCATGTAAAAGCACTTTGGGTTATTGATGTTACAAAAACTCCACGTCCCGAGTTGGAAACATACAAATACCAAATGCCGGGTGAGAAAGAAGCATCAAAAGCAGAAATGTGGGTTTTTGATATGGACAAAAAAGAGGGAAAAGAAATTGATGTTTCAGCTTTTGCCGACCAGCGCATTTCAATTAACCGGGCCAACCTATCAAACAAAGATCAGATAAAAGATTTTGTTCCAAGAACATGGCTTTCAGAATCGTCTGACAAAATATACTTCACGCGTTCCAGCCGCGATTTACATAAAATCGATATTTGTGTTGTAAATACTGAGACAAACGAAATTACAACGCTGGTTGAAGAGCGTTTAAATACATACAACGAAATAAAAACATTACACTTAATAAACGATGGCGAAGAATTTATTCAATGGTCGGAGCGCGATGGCTGGGCACATTTTTATTTATACGATGGTGAAGGAAATCTAAAAAACCAAATTACTTCGGGAGCGTGGCACTGTAGTAATATTGTTAAAGTTGATGAAAAAAACCGAGTTGTATATTTTACTGCAAACGGTCGCGAAAAAGGAGAGAATCCGTATTACGATCATCTTTACAAAGTGAGTTTCGACGGCTCGGATTTGACTTTATTAAACTCCGGAGATTTTACAAATCGTAGTGAAATAAGCGATTCTTATAACTATTTCGTTAACAATTATTCAAGAGTGAATTCAACTCCAAAATCTGAAATTCGTGATAATAACGGCAAAGTTGTAATGGAATTGGAAACCACAGATTTGAGTAATCTTTTTGCTGCCGGGTACAAATTTCCTGAGCTTTTTAAATCCAAAGCAGCCGACGGAATTACCGATATTTATGGAGTAATGTACAAACCATTCGATTTCGATTCGACTAAACAATACCCGATTTTAGAGTACGTTTATCCGGGGCCACAAACAGAAGCTGTTAACACGTCTTTTTCGGCTCGCATGGATAGAACTGACCGATTTGCACAACTGGGTTTTGTAATAATTACTTTAGGAAATCGCGGTGGTCATCCCAATCGTTCGAAATGGTATCACAACTACGGATACAACGATTTGCGTGATTATGGATTGGCAGATAAAAAATATGTGGTGGAACAATTGGCAGACCGACATAAATTTATCGATATTGAACGTGTTGGAATCTCCGGTCATTCGGGCGGTGGATTTATGTCAACAGCAGCTTTGCTGCAATATCCCGATTTTTATTCTGCAGCAGTTTCATCCGCCGGAAATCATGAAAATAACATTTATAATCGTTGGTGGAGCGAAACGCATCACGGTGTAAAAGAGGAGATTGACAACGAAGGAGAATCGAAATTTATTTACGACATTGAAAAAAATTCGGAGCTTGCAAAAAACCTGCGAGGTAACTTGCTTTTGGTAACCGGCGACATAGACAACAACGTTCATCCGGGAAATACCCTAAGAATGGCAAATGCATTAATCAAAGCTAAAAAACGATTCGACTTTTTTATTATGCCGGGTCAAAGGCATGGTTTTGGCGAACACACGGAATATTTTTTCTGGTTGAAGGCTGACTATTTTTGTAAGCATTTAATTGGTGATTATTCAATTAGTACCGATATTTTTGAAATGCGCCGCGAACATAAAATGAATCCGAGTAAAAAAAGAGCTCAGTAAAACATCTTTCGTAAATCAGATAAAAGGGATTTCATTTTTTAAAAGATGGAATCCCTTTTATTTGTTATTTTCGTTATGAAAATCATTCATTAATTTTTATTGAAGCAAAGAATCGATATTTTCTCTTTTCTAAATCTTTTATATTCATACGAACAAAAACCTGAAATTTAATTTCAAATAAAGAAAACCCTTCCTTACTCTATTAAATATAAGGGACGGTTCTTTTAAAAGCACAATTCACATTATGAAAACGAAAATGATGATTTATTATCGCAAGATTCACCGCTACTTTGGTGTAATTATCGGCATTCAGTTTTTATTCTGGACTTTGGGCGGGATATTTTTTACCTGGAGTAACATGGACGAAATTCATGGAGACTTCAACCGAAAGCCACAAAAATTAATTTCTGACCTGAAAGACTGGCAAAACCCCACAGTTGTTTTTGCTCAGATTTCAAAAATTAACCAAGTCGATTCATTGGTATCATTTCAAACCATAAATTTTTTAAGTGAACCATTTTATCAGGTGAGGTATTTTAGTGCCGGGCAACAAGAAATTGTTTTGGTAAATGCCAAAACCGGCGAGGTTCGTCCACCGCTTTCACAAAACGAAGCCGAGCAACTTGCCTGTGAAGTTTTTACGCCTGATTCGGAAATTGAGAAAACGGAATATCTGCTTGAAGGAATGGTAAACAAACACCACGAATACCGCAATCAACCGCTGCCAGCTTACGCAATAAAGTTTGCACACAATTCAGGAACTACAGTTTATGTAAGTACCGAATATGGGCAGGCATTAAAATTCAGAAACTCAAACTGGCGGGTATTTGATTTCTTTTGGATGATGCACACTATGGATTACCAAAGCCGCGACCGAATTGGAAATACTTTGCTTCGGATTTTTTCGGTGTTGGGACTGATTACCATTTTAACAGGATTTGTATTGTATTTTAAAACATTCAGATTTCGCAGAAAATCAAAAGTGCAGTAAAATTTTGGTGTCGATAAAAATAACACATTAACAATTTCCGGAGTTTACGAATGGAATATTACATTGAAACAGTGCAGGCATATTTTATTAATACGAACACAGGGTAACATTACTATTTTTTATAATGGAACGATGAAAAAATTCCCGGGAGAAGACAAGAACCCATCGCCAAAAACACCTAATTTGACGGGTGTTAATATTACTTATTCAAAATTATTCGAAAAGTTGTGCCTTTCCCGATTTCCGAAGATTTAATAAATATTTTGCCCTGATGATAAATTTCAACAATCCTTTTTACCAATGAAAGTCCCAGTCCCCAGCCTCGTTTTTTTGTTGAAAATCCGGGTTGAAAAATAGTTTTAAAATTTGATTTCGGCACACCAATTCCAGTGTCTGTAATATCGATAAAAACCTGCTTTTCCTTTTCTTTTAGTTGAATAGCAATTTTGCCATTATTTCCCATGGCATCAATTGCATTCTTGCAAATATTTTCAATAACCCACGAGAAAAGCGCAGCATTCAAAGGTGTTTCAATGTATTCATTTTCAGTAAAAGAAGTTTCAAAAATTACTTTCGAGGAAGATCGGGTTTTTAAATAACTTACCGATGAAATTAAAACTTCAACTAAATTTATCCGCAACAATTCGGGTTTCGAACCAATTTTAGAAAATCTTTCTGTTATTCGTTCCAGTCGTTGTGTGTCTTTTTCAAATTCTTTAATCAACTCCGGATCAACATCTTTCAATTTTAGCAATTCAATCCAAGCCATAAGCGAAGAAATTGGCGTACCCAATTGATGTGCCGTTTCTTTCGACATACCAACCCAAACCTGATTTTGTTCGGCTTGCTGTGTTGCATTAAAAGCAAAATAAGCAATTACAATAAATACAATAATTACAAAAAGTTGAACAAAGGGATAAAACCTCAGGTTACGTAAAAGACTTGATTCCCTGTAGTACAAATATTGAAAGTTATTTTCCGAAATCTCAATGAAAATTGGTTCGGAATATTCTTTCATTTTTTTTAGCTCTCTTTTTAAAACTTCATCCTTTCTGGCTTCACTAAAATTAATGTTGGCATTGTTATTAAAAGTTCCGTCGGCTTCAATAATTAGTATTGGGATTGTTGTATTTTGAGAAATAACCATGCTGAGAAAACTCAAATAGCTACTATTTAAATCTTCCATTTCCGGAGAACTGGTTTCGGTGGCAGCAATATTTATACGGTTAGTTGCCTCGGCCCAAAGTTCAACTTTGTTTCGCTCTTCCTGTGCCATTTTTTCGGTTAACCAATTGGTATAACCCAGAGAAACAACTCCAATTAAAATGGCAATAAAAAGAAGTAAAATTTTCCAACGTCGTCTTTTAAGGTAAATATCCACAGCAAGATAGTTTTAAAGTGATACTGTTGAAAACGAGAGATTTATTTTTTTATTATTTCTTTAAAAAATTCAATACCGATTTTGTAATCCCTTTTGTGTCAATTCCACATTCTTTATACAAATCTTCGGGTGTTCCGTGCTCTATAAATTTATCGGGCACACCCAATAATTTCACAGCCGATGAATAATTGTTTTCAGCCATAAATTCCAAAATTGCACTTCCAAATCCTCCATGTATGGTTCCATCTTCAACGGTTACAATGTGATTGAAATTTTCAAAAACTTCAGCTAATAAAGCGGTGTCGAGTGGTTTTATAAATCGTAAATCGTAAAGTGCTGCCGAAACTTCTTTGTTTGCCAGACTTTTAACTGCTCGTTTAGCAAAGATACCTGTTTTGCCAATACTTAAAATTGCAACATCTGTTCCATTTGCCAATTTTCTTCCTTTGCCAATTTCAATTTTTTCGAAAGGTTTTTTCCAATTTGGTTTGACTCCGCAACCTCGTGGATAACGAATAGAAAAAGGATGATTATTTTCTTCTAATTGAGCGGTGAACATAAGATTGCGTAATTCAATTTCATCCATTGGTGCCGAAACAATCATATTAGGAATGGAGCGCATATAAGCAATGTCAAATACGCCATGGTGCGTTGGACCGTCTTCTCCAACTATTCCGCCCCGATCGAGGCAAAATACTACGGGAAGATCCTGAATGGCAACATCGTGAATAATTTGATCGTAAGCCCGCTGCATAAAAGTTGAGTAAATATTACAAAACGGAACCATTCCCTGGGTAGCCAATCCAGCTGAAAAAGTAACCGCGTGTTGTTCTGCAATACCAACATCAAATGCTCGATCCGGCATTTTTTTAATCATTAAGTTCATTGAACAACCCGAAGGCATTGCCGGCGTTATTCCAATAATTTTTTCGTTTTGTTCGGCCAATTCCAATAAGGTTTCGCCAAATACGTTTTGGAATTTTGGAGCTCTTTCAACCGGACAATCGCAAGAGTATATTTCGCCGGTTTCTTTATCAAAAACTCCGGGAGCATGGAATTTTGTTTGATTAAGTTCTGCCTGTTTAAATCCTTTACCCTTTTTTGTAATAATGTGTAAAAGTTTCGGCCCTTTTATCTTTTTCAAATCATTTAAAACCTTGGTCAGATAAACAACATCGTGTCCGTCAACAGGGCCAAAATATCTAAAATCGAAAGCTTCAAAAAGATTGTTTTCTTTTAAAAGCATATTTTTTAATGCATGTTGATTTTTTTGCAGAAACTTTCTGGTTTTTCGCCCTACTCCATCTAATTTCCCCAATCCTTCCCAAACGTCATTTTTAAACCGATTGTATGTATTCGATTTCGATATATTTAATAAGTACTGATTGAATCCACCAACATTTGGATCGATGGCCATGTTGTTGTCGTTAAGGACAATAAGCAGGTCTTGGTTATTTCCGCCTGCATTATTTAGCCCTTCAAAAGCCATTCCACCAGTCATTGCACCATCTCCAATTACGGCTACAACTTTTCTTTCCTTTTCATTTTTTAATTTAGCTGCAACTGCCATTCCCAGAGCAGCGGAGATAGATGTTGAAGCGTGCCCAACACCAAACGAATCGTATTCACTTTCCTCTCTTTTGGGGAAACCACTTATTCCTTTATATTTTCTGTTTGTGTCAAAGTTATCTCGCCTTCCCGTTAAAATTTTATGTCCGTATGCCTGGTGTCCAACATCCCAAATTAACTGGTCATACGGGGTATTATAAACATAGTGCAAAGCAACGGTTAGTTCTACTACACCCAAACTTGAACCAAAATGGCCCGGATTGGTTGATAAAACATCAATAATAAAATTTCGCAGTTCGTCACAAATATCCGGAAGTTGTTTTAATGATAACTTCTTTAAATCATCAGATCCTTCAATGTTCTCAAGTAGCTTGCCTTTCACTTCATCCATCAGCATGAAAATATTTTCAAAGATAATAATTCCTCAACCACTCTTTAAATAAGCGAGGATAAACAAATTTATTGAGCCATGTAAAAGAAGCAAATTAAATTTGAACTTAGAATGATTTTTTGTAGTTGTAACAGCAATTTAACCTGAACACAAAATTGTTGCTCCATTTATTATTCAGAAACCATTGAATGAATGTAATAAAGTCCGTCAAGGGTTAACATTTCGTCTGTGGTGGTAACAAATTTAGTTAAAGGTGCAATAACCGCACTTAGTCCTCCGGTAGCCACAACTGTTAGTTTTTCGTTTAATTCAATTTGAGTTCGTTCAATAATTGAATCTACCAAACCTGTAAATCCGTACACAACTCCTGCCTGAATTGCATGTATCGTATTTTCACCCAAAATTGACGGTGGCGGAGTAAGATGAATTTGAGGTAACTGAGCTGTTTTTCCTGCCAAGGCACCAACCGCAGTTCTTAATCCCGGTGCAATGGCTACACCAATTATCTCGGAGTTTTTCCCAATTGTGGTAAATGTAAGTGCAGTTCCAAAATCAATAATCATTGTTAGATTTCCAAATTTCTGAAATGCTGCCACTGCATTCGCAACTAAGTCGGTTCCAATTTGAAAAGGGTTTAAAATTTTAATAGGTAATTTACTGTAAATCTCTGGGTTAACAAAAACTGTTTCAGAATTAGGAATTAGCTCCGACAACATCTCGGTAAATGGGTGAACCAAAGAAGGCACAACGCTACTTATGACAATTTGTTGAATTTGAGTATAATTAATTTTACCGTCAGATAGTAATGAACGGAAAATTACTTTGTATTCGTCGGCGGTTTTTAACTGGTCCGTTTGAATCCTCCAATGATATAACCAAATTGAATTGTCGTTAACCCCAAACACTATATTTGTGTTCCCTATGTCAATTGCCAATAGCATATTTTATTGTTTAAATTAATTTTATTCCATTTTGCACTTTAATTCGCATAAACAAACTCCGCCAAAATTAGGCAGAATACAAATGCTCATTTCTTTGACGTATTAACAAACTTAATTGATTATCTTTTTGAATGGTATTTTTTTGAATAGTTTTTTCCCTTTAACTGCAAACTTTAAGGAATAATAGAATCATAATTAAAGAATATTCTTTAATTTTAATATAAAACTGCTAATTATGCGAATCAAGGTTTGATATTAATAATTTTTCAGGCTGAAGGCCTAATTGAATTCAGCCCAATGCAAGGCATTGGGTCATGAATAAGAAGAAAAATGCGTCCTGAAAGGACAATTTAATTTAAGTTGCCTTTTCAAGGCGAATATTTGAACACTACTTTTCAACCCAAGGCGTTGCCATTGGGCTGAAATGAACTGCACTTTTAGTGCGAAACAGAAGGTACATTATTCAATGTTCAACTCTTGATTCG